>Ga0102925_1000047_pt1 | contig 56442 bp, 52 predicted proteins | sample SalPonR1_A_D1_MG_FD_78216 | JGI IMG/M metagenome (GOLD analysis project Ga0102925, IMG submission 78216) | Salt pond soil microbial communities from South San Francisco under conditions of wetland restoration - Salt Pond MetaG R1_A_D1_MG | ecosystem: Environmental > Aquatic > Marine > Intertidal...
GCAACGTGATGGTCGCCGTCAACACCCGGCTGGCCGCGCCGGAGGTGAAATACATCCTGGAGGATGCGGATACGCAGATCCTGTTCGTCGGCACGGAGTTCTACCCGATGATCGAGGCGCTGGCGGGCGAACTCCCGCGGATCGGCAAGATCATCGCCCTGGACGGCGGCCACGAGCGCTGGGAATCCTACGCCGACTGGCGCGACAAGCAGTCTGCCGAGGACCCGGAACTGCCCTACGACCCCGAGGACGACTTCGAGCAGCTCTATACCAGCGGCACCACCGGCCATCCGAAGGGCGTGCAGCTTACCCACGGCGCCTGGTTCCCGGCGGTGGATGCGGCCACGAAGGTGGACTGGGCGGCCTACGAGCCGGGCGAGACCGCGCTCATCTGCATGCCGGTGTTCCATGTGGCCGGCTCCAACAGCGGCCTGTTCTCGCTGATGCAGGGGACCCGCACGGTGATCGTGGCCGACTTCGATCCCCAGGAGATCCTGCGGCTGCTGGACGAATACGACGTCAACCACACCTTCTTCGTGCCGGCCGTGATCCTGGCGCTGATCCACCAGCCCAACGTGGGCGAGTTCGACTACTCGAGTCTGCGCAACATCGCCTACGGCGCCTCGCCCATCGCCGAGGCGGTGCTGCTGAAGGCGCGCGAGGTGTTCGGCTGCAACTTCACCCAGCTCTACGGCCTCACCGAGAACCTGGGCCTGGCCACCCAGCTGCCGCCGGCCGACCACGACCCCGCGCGGGGCAAGCTGCGCTCCTGCGGCCTGCCCTACGAGGGCTCGGAGATCCGCATCCTCGACGCGGACGGCAACGAGCTGCCCGCGGGCGAGGTGGGCGAGATCTGCCTGAAGTCGGACTGGCTGATGAAGGGCTACTGGAACCGGGCGGAAGCCACGGCCGAGTCCATGCAGGACGGCTGGTTCCACACCGGCGACGCGGGCTACTTCGACGAGGATGGCTATCTCTACATCCACGACCGGCTGAAGGACATGATCATCTCCGGCGGCGAGAACATCTATCCCGCGGAGGTGGAGAACGCGCTGTTCGCCCATCCCGCGGTGGCCGACGTCGCAGTCATCGGCGTGCCCGACGAGAAATGGGGCGAAGCGGTCAAGGCCATTGTCGTGCGCAAACCCGGCGAGGAGCTGACCGCCGGCGGGCTGATCGACTTCGCCCGCGAGCGCATCGCCCGCTACAAGGTGCCGCGCAGCGTGGACTTCGTCGACGAGCTGCCCCGCAACCCCAGCGGCAAGGTGCTGCGGCGCGAGCTGCGCGAGCAGTACTGGCAGGGCCGCGACCGGCAGGTGTCGTGAGCGGCAGCAGCGCCGCCGATGAGGCCGACAGCGCCTACACCGGGGCTGGCGCTGAAAAGGCGGTCGCCGGCACCGCGGACGGCGGACCGGCGACCGCGTTCCAGCTGAAACGAGGCCGTCTGCTGCGAGCCGCGGCGGCCTGCTTCAACCGGAAGGGCTACAGCGGCACGTCGCTGCGGGACGTTGCGGACCGGCTCGGGATGACGGACGCCGCCATCTATCACTACGTCGCGGGCAAACAGGAACTGGTCTACGAGTGCTACCTGCGGGCGGCGGAGATCGGCGCGGCAGCGCTCGCGCGCGCCGTCGGCGAGGGCGGCAGCGGACTCGACCAGGCACGCCGTTATTTGCGCTATCACCTGGAGGCGATGTGCGGGGAACAGGGGCCGATCGCCATCATGAGCGAGATCCCGGCGCTGGCGCCCCGCCACAGCGAAGAGATCCTGCGCCGCTCCCGGGCGCACAGCCGGGCGTTCGAGGCCATCCTCGAGCAGGGCATCGGCGACGGCAGCATCGCGGCCTGCGACGTGCGCATGACCGGCAACGCCATCATGGGCGCGGTCAACTGGGTGCCGAAGTGGTTCCACGGCGACCCCGGCGTGGCGGCGCAGATCCTGGCCGAGTTCCCCGCCATCCTGACCCGGGGTCTGGCGCCGCGATGACGGAGACTTCGCGACTGGCCGCCCTGCTGGCATCACTGCCCGTGGCACTGCTTGCCGCCGCCCTGCCGCAGACCGGTGCGACGGAGGACGAGGCGCCGCTGCCGCTGTGGGAACTGGGCGCCGGCGTGGCGGCGACATGGACGCCCGATTATCCCGCGGCGGAGGATGCGAGCGGCCGTGCCCTGCCCTTCCCGGCCGTCGTCTACCGGGGCGACTTCCTGCGCATCGGCGATTCCAGCGTGGTGTCGGGCCGCCTGTTCCGCTCGCCCCGGCTGGAACTCGACGTGAGCCTGGACGGCTCGCTGGACGCCGAGAGCGACGACATCGACGCCCGCCGCGGCATGCCCGATCTGGGCTTTCTGTTCGAGGCCGGCCCGGAGCTCGAGATCGTCCTGAACGACCCGGCGGACGAGTCCCGCACGCTGAAGCTGGAGCTGCCGCTGCGCGGCGTCTTCTCCTGGGACGACGACGGCGTCCGCTCACGGGGACTGGTGTTCAACCCGGAGCTGGAGTACGAGAAGCCGGAGTTCGCCGGCACGCCCTGGGAGCTGTCTCTCAGCGTCGCGCCGGTGTTCGCGACGGAGCAACTGCACGACTACTTCTACACCGTGGAACCGGTCTACGCGACGCCGTCGCGGCCGGTGTACGAGGCGCGGGGCGGCTACCTGCAGACGGAATTCGGCGCCCGGCTGACCCGGCGCGACCCTAAACGCTTCCTGTTCGTGGGGCTGACCGTGAACGCCCACACCGGCTCGCGCAACGAGTCGAGCCCGCTCTTTCGCCGCGACCTGACCTGGGCGGTCTACGCCGGTGCGGTGTTCGCTTTCTGGCAGAGCGAGCAGCCGGCGCCGGACTGAGAGCACCCGCGCGGCGGGCGGACTCTAGTCCGCCGTCCCGGTCTCTTCCGCGGTGCCGCCCGCGTCGTGTTCGTCTTCCGCCAGGTCCTGGTCCAGCTCGTCCGGCAGCGTCTCCAGCTCGCCGAACTCGACGTAGCCCTGCAGGTACTGGTAGCGGCGCTGCAGCCGTTCCTCGATGGCGGCGTAATAGCGCGTGGCATCGACGGAACGGCCGTTGCGCAGGACCACCGTCATCGGCGCGCCGACCGATGCGCCGACGCGACCGGTACGCTTCTTCAGCCGCAGCTCGTCGATGCGGATCAGGCGCCGGACCAGCTTGCGGTCGCCGTATTTGCCGGAGAGGCGCTCGTACTCGGCCATGCCGGCGTCGAGCTCGGCGGGCGTGAGCCGGGGCTCCAGCTCCTCCATGACCCTCACCAGCTCGTCATGGCCCCGTTCCGCGGCGAGCCGGTACCAGGCGTAGGCCTTGGTCGCGTCGCGTTCGGTGCCCTGCCCGGTCAGGTAGAGATAGCCGACCATGTATTGGGCGTACTTGTCGCCGATCTCGACGAGGTCCTTGCGCCAGATCCTGAAGGCCCGCTCGTAATCGCCTTCCTGGTAGGCCCGTTCCGCCTTCTGCTGGATCTTCACCGTGCGGCTGCTGGGGGCGCTGCCGGGGAAGCGCTCCTGGGCGGCGGCGGCCAGGGTCCAGAAAGCCAGGGTCCAGAAGGCCAGTGCGGCCCCCAGGACCAGGCACGGCAATGCTCGTCGTGCCGGCATGCGTACGGTCGGCACCGGGAATCTCGTAGCCGTCATGGCGTGCTCCCCCTCTCCTTCATTCCGTGTCGCGGCGACGACGGGGGCGTATCCGAGGACTTGTCACCCGCTCCCTGCTGCGACAAAGTAGCTTAATTATGACCCAACATGCATCGCAACCGGTATTCATGGTGGTGATCGGCGAGATTACCGACCCGCAGAAGATGAAGGCCTACACCGAGGCCCTGGCGGAATCCCTGCTGTACGAGCAGCATCAGGGCTACTACGCGGCCATCGGCAAGCCGGTGGAGATGCTGGAGGAGGAATGGCCCTCCCATCAGGGACTGGTGCTGGCCCGCTTTCCCTCCGCCGAACAGGCCCGGGCGTTCTGGAATTCGGACAAATACCAGAACGAGATCAAGCCGCTGCGCGCCGGCGCGGGCCGTTTCACCGTGGGCCTGTTCGAGGAACTGCCGGTCCCCGGCCATATCGAATGGGGCAAGAGCGGCTTCTGAGCCGCGCCGGCCGGGCCTCACCCCGGGTCGCGGAATCGCGGCGAGCGCTTCTCCATGTTGGCCATCACGGCCTCGATCTGGTTTGGCTGCAGCATCAGCCCGGACTGAAGCTCCGCCTCCAGGGCGAGTCCCGTGGCGCCATCGCCCGCGAACACCTCTTCCAGCAGGCGTTTGCTGGCGCGGATCGCGTCCGGCGAACGGTTGGCGATCTCGGCGGCGAGGCCGCGGGCGGCCTCCAGGGGGTCGGACTTCACGGCGGTCACCAGGCCGAGTTCGGCGGCCTGTCTGCCGTCCACGATGCGCCCGCTGTAGGTCAGTTCCTTGAGTCGGTCCAGCGGCATGATGCCGCGCAGCGTATGCGTGAGGCCCATGTCCGGGATCAGCCCCCACTTGATCTCCATGACGGAAAGACGGGCGTCCGGGGCGGCATAGCGGAGGTCGGCTCCTAGCGCGATCTGCAGTCCGCCGCCGAAGACCACGCCCTCGAGCGCCGCGATTACCGGCACCGGCAGCGCCTTCCAGACCCAGGCCGGGCTCTGGAACTGGTTGGCCGGCGTATCGCCGCGCGGCTGCATGGCTTCGGCGGCGAAGCCGGGCCCTCCCTCCTGGGGCTGCGTGAAGGTGGAGGTATCGATGCCCGCGGAGAAGTTGCCGCCCTCGCCCCGGAGCACCACCGCACGCACGTCCTTACGGCCGGCCAGCGACTCGCCGGCCTCGATGATGGCCTCGAACATCTCCCGGTCCAGCGCGTTGTACTTCTCGGGGCGGTTCAGCGCCACCTCCGCCACGTGGTCCCTGACCTGGATGGTCACGCGTTCACTCATATCCGGCTCCGTCTCCGCGACTGTTAACATCGATCCACGCACGGGAGGATAGCGATGCCAGAGCTCGACCGCACCATTTACGGCACGGAAACCCCGCGCCCGAGACTGTCTGCGGCTGTCGCCGCGACGGCCGCGCTGGTGCTGCTGGCCGCCTGCGCCGGCAGGGCGCCGGTCGAGCCGACTCCGACCGCGGAGAAGAGCCGCGCAGCCGAAGTGGACCGCGCGACGGCCACCGAATACCGGATCGACACGGAGGCCTCCCTGCTGCAGCTCCACGTCTACCGCGCCGGGCCGCTGGCCCGGCTGGGCCACAACCACGTGGTCGCCAGCCGGGATCTGCAAGGCAGTATCTGGTACCGGGACCGGCAGGGCCGCTCGGGGTTCCGGATCAGCCTGCCGGTGGCGGAGCTGACCGTCGACGAACCCGCGTTGCGCGAGGCCGCCGGTGACGACTTCCCGGGCGAAATTCCGCCCGAGGACGTCGAGGCCACCCGCCGCAACATGCTCGGCGAGTCGGTGCTGGATGCGGCCCGCCATCCCGAACTGACCGCCGAACTCGTGGCGGTCGAGGACCGCGGCGAGGCAATGACGGTGACGGCGGCGCTGACCATCCGCGGCCGGCGCCAGCTGGTGGACTTTCCGGTGCAGTTGCGAGTCGACGAGGGCCGGCTGGTGGCCACCGGCGAAACCACGGTCAGTCATGCCGCGCTCGGCCTCGAGCCGTTCAGCGTGATGGGCGGCGCGCTCTCCGTGGCCGAGGATATCGGCGTGCGCTACCGGGTGGTGGCGCGCCGGCGCTGAGCCGTCACTGCAGCTTCAGCAGCACCCAGGCGGCGGCATCCGCCGCGGTCTCCTTCACGGCCCGCCACCAGCCCCAGTCGTTCTGCCGCTCCCACTCGCGCTGCGACTCGAAGACGACATAGGCTTGGATGGCCTCGATGTCCTCGGCGCTCAGACGGTTCTCGAAGCTGGGCATGCCGGCCCCCGCCAGCAGTCCCTCGCCCACGATCCGGCCGAAGATCTCGTGCCGGTCGGGCGTCAGGTAGCGCAGGTCGGGGATCAGGCCGCCACCGATCACACGGATGCCATGACAGACGGAGCAATGACGGGCGTACTGATCGAAGCCACGCTCCAGCGTCTCGTCGCTCGCGTCGAGCGCCGGCGGCTCGGGCATCTCTGCCAGGGACACCGGGCCGGGCGGAGGGTTTCCCGCTGCATCCAGCCGGTAGGCGAGCATCCGGCCCGTGGCACCGCCGACGGCATCGTCGTTCATCGCACCACCGTACAACGCCATGGAGCCTCCCCAGCCAGCCAGTACCGCGACATACTGCTCGCCGTCCACCTCGTAGCTGACTGGCGCCGCCACGATGCCGTTGTTTGCCGGCGCCTGCCAGAGCCGCTCGCCGTCCGCCGCCCGGTAGGCGCTGAAAAACCCCATGGCGTCGCCCTGAAAGACGAGACCGCCCGCCGTGGCGAGGGTGCCGCCGTTCCAGGGGTGTTCGTGGGGCACCCGCCAGGCGGCTTCCTGGCGCACCGGGTCCCAGGCCAGCAGGGACGCCTTTACCAGCTGCTGATACATGCTGCGCTCGATGTCGGGGCCGAGCTGCATCGGTGTGGTGCCCTTCGCCATGTCGGTGCCGGTCTGCCAGTAGGTCGAGGCGCGGGGCGAATCGGGGTCGGCGACATAGGTGGCGGGTGCATCCATCGCCGGAATGTAGACCAGACCGGTCTGCGGGCTGTACGACATCGGCTGCCAGTTGTGGGCGCCCGACGGCGACGGGAAGGTCAGCCGGGGCTCGTCAGAATAGCGTGCGTCCGGCGTCTCCACCGGCCGGCCGGTCTCCGGGTCCACATGGGTGGCCCAGTTGATGCGCACGAAATTCTCGGCACTGATGAAGCGGCCGTCGCGGCGGTCCAGCACGTAGAAGAAACCGTTCTTGGGTGCCTGCATGATCACCGGCACGGTCTCGCCGCCCATTTCGATGTCGGCCAGGATCATGTGCTGGGTCGCGGTGTAATCCCAGGTCTCTCCGGGCGTCGTCTGGTAGTGCCAGACGTACTCCCCGGTATCCGGGCGCAGCGCCACGATGGAGGACAGGAACAGGTTGTCGCCGCCGCCCGGGCTGCGCTGCGCCTGGTTCCACGGCGAACCGTTGCCCACGCCCACGTAGAGCAGGTCCAGTTCCGGGTCGTAGGCCATGGAGTCCCACACGGTGCCGCCGCCGCCGAGCTTCCACCACTCGCCGTTCCAGGTCTCGGCCGCCATGGCCATGACCTCGTTCTCGAAGCCGTCGGCCGGATTGCCCGGCACCGTGTAGAACCGCCAGATCATCTCGCCCGTGTCCGGATCGTACGCGCTCAGGTAGCCGCGCACGCCGTACTCGCCGCCGCCGTTGCCGATCAGCACCTTGTTCTTCACCACCCGCGGCGCGCCGGTGATGGTGTAGGGCTGGGACTGGTCGACGGTGACCCGCTCCCAGAGCTTCTCGCCGGTGACCGCGTCCAGTGCAACCAGACGACCGTCCAGCGTGCCGAAAAAGATCTTGCCCTCCCACACCGCGACGCCACGGTTCACGGCGTCGCAGCAGGCGTTGCGGCCGGTGGCCCGCGGCACCCGCGGGTCGTGGCTCCAGAGCTTCTCGCCGGTGCGCGCATTCAGCGCGAAGACCATGCTCCAGGAGCCGGTGACGTACATCACGCCGTCGACCACGATCGGCGTGGCCTCCTGACCGCGCCGCGTCGGCAGCTCGAAGGACCAGGCGAGTCCCAGCGCGTCCACGTTTTCCGTATCCACCTGGGCCAGCGGGCTGAAGCGCTGCTCGCTGTAGGTCCGGCCGTGGGTGAGCCAGTTGCCCGGTTCGCCGTCGGCCTCGACGATGCGCTCGCCGGCGACGCGCTGCAGCGACTCCCGCGTCTGCTCGTCCATTGCCGCGGCAACGGCCGGCGGCGGCACCATGGCGAGGAGCGCCAGGAATAGCGGCGCCCGGCCCGAATTCAACCGATCCATCAGCTATCTACCCCCTCAAAGCGACAGCGTACATCTCCCGTTCGACACGACCGTGACGCCCCGCGCCGGCACCCGGCAGCGGAACGAGATCACATTCCCATCCTGCCACATCTCCGTGAGTATCCGCTCGCCCGGGAACACCGGCGCCGAGAAGCGCGCGTCGAAGCCTGTGATCAGCGTGTGGTCGTACTCGCACACCGTCTTCAGGACGGCGTGGCAGGCGAATCCATAGGTGCACAGACCGTGCAGGATCGGCCGGTCGAAACCGGCCCGGGCGGCGAGCGCCGGATCGGCGTGGAGCGGATTGCGGTCGCCGTTCAGCCGGTAGAGCAGCGCCTGTTCCGGCCGCGTGGCGAGTTCGCAGGTAAGATCCGGCTCCCGCTCCGGCTCCGGGTGTGGCGCCGGGCCCGAGCCGGCCGGACCGCCGAAACCGCCGTCGCCGCGGGCGAATATCGTATTGCCGAGGGTGAAGAGAGCCGTGTCGTCCCGCGCCAGGCGGCCCTCGGTCTCGGTGAGGATTATGGCCCCCTTGCCCTCCCCCTTGTCGTAGGCCGCCGTCACCCGGGAGTCCAGCAGGAGCTCGCCGGCCGGCGGCAGCGGCCGGTGCAGGGCCAGGCGCTGCTCGCCGTGCAGCACACGGGAGAAGTCCCAGCCGCTTGCGTCCAGATAGCCGGCGAAGCCGTCGGCCCGGAGCACGGTGGAGAGGGTGGGCACGGTCTTCAGCGAGCGCCGCTCGCAGACGTAGCCGAGCTCGCGCTCGTCGGTCGGGTTCTGGCCGAAGCCGACGCTCAGGGCATAGAGCAGGGTCTCCCGATCGGTCCAGGCCACCGGCTCGTCCGTCGCCCGGCAGGCCATCAGTCTGTCGTAGTCCAGTGCCATCTCCGTAGTCCGCTCCGTGGTCGGCCGCTCGGCCGGCTCAATGCTCGTCCTGCCACCAGGGATAGAACGGCGGCATGTCCTCCGAGACCCGCAGCGGGAACCGCGGCTTGCGTTTCTGCAGAAAACTCGTGACGCCCTCCTCTGCATCCGCGGACTGCCCCATGTGCCAGATCGCCCGGGACTCGAGCAGATGTGCCTCGCGCGGCCCGGACGCCCCGAGCATGCGCCAGACCAGCGCCCGCGCCAGTGCCACCGACACCGCGCCGGTATTCTCCGCGATCTCCGCCGCGAGCTCCCGGGCCCGCGGCAGCAGCGCATCCTGCCCGAGCACCTCGGAGACGAGGCCGGCTTCCCGCGCCTCCTCCGTGCCGAAGACCCGGGCGGTGGCGAACCACTCCATGGCCTTGCTGACGCCGACGATGCGGGGCAGAAACCAGCTCGAGCAGGCATCGGGCGCGATGCCGCGGGCGAGGAAGACGAAGCCAAGCTTGTTGTCCGGCACCGTCAGCCGGATGTCCGCCGGCAGCGTCATGGTCAGGCCCACGCCCACCGCCGGCCCGTTGATGGCCGCGATGATCGGCTTCGGGCAGTCGAACATGGCCAGCGTGACCCGGCCGCCGCCGTCGCGGTGCGCCTCGGCGCTGCGTTCGGCCCGGTTGAAGGTGTCGCCTCCCGATTCCAGATCCGCGCCGGCGCAGAACGCCCGGCCGGCGCCGGTCAGGATCACCACCCGCACGTCGTCATTCCGGCCGGCCTCCGCATAGGCCTCGATCAGCGCATCGCGCATGGCGGGGTTGAAGGCATTCAGCCGGTCCGGCCGGTTCAGCGTGACGGTCATCACGCCGTCGGCCACCTCGACCAGGACGGGCTCGCTCATCCGTCCCGGGCTCCCGCCCGCCGCGCGTAGTCCCAGGCGATCTCGGCCAGAGGCTGCACCGAACGCGCCGACTGCTTCGCGTGCTCGCTGGCCGCCGTGCCGTCGCGCACCCGGCCGGCGATGCCCTGCAGGATCGCCGCAATGCGGAAGAAGTTGTAGGCGGCGTAGAAATCCCGGTTCTCGATGCCGTCGCGCCCCGTGCGCTCGCAGTACCTATCGACGTACTCGTCCTCGGTGGGGATGCCGAGCGATTTCAGGTCCCTGTCCTTGAGACCGCTGGAACCGACGCCGAGCGGCGGCATCTGCCAGCTCATGAGATGGTAGGTGAAATCGCCCAGCGGGTGCCCGATGGTGGAGAGCTCCCAGTCCAGCACGGCGATCACCCGCGGCTCCGTGGGGTGGATGATCATGTTGTCCAGGCGGAAATCGCCATGGACGATGCTGGAGGAGTCGTCTTCCGGGATGTTCTCGGGCAGCCACTCGATCAGGCGGTCCATCTCGGGAATCTTCTGCGTCTCCGAGGCGTAATACTGCTTCGACCAGCGCGATAACTGGCGGGCGAAATAGTTGCCCGGCTTGCCGTAGTCCTCCAGGCCGGCCGCCACGTAGTCGATGGAATGCAGCGTGGCGATGGTCGCGTTGACGTTGTCGTAGATGGCGCTGCGCTCGTCCGGCTCCAGCGCCGGCAGGTCCAGCTCCCAGAATATGCGCCCGTCCACGCAGTCCATGATGTAGAACATCGTGCCGACTACGCTCTCGTCCTCGCACAGCACGTAGGGCCGGGGCACGGGGAAGTCCTGCTCGTACAGCGCGCTGATCACCCGGAACTCGCGGTCCACCGCATGCGCCGAGGGCAGCAGCTTGCCCGGCGGTTTGCGCCGCAGCACGTACTGGCCGGAGGGCGAACTGAGCCGATAGGTGGGATTGGACTGGCCGCCGCGGAACTGGCGCACCGTCAGCGGACCCTCGAAGCCCTCCACGTGCGCGGCCATGTACTCCTCGAGGGGCGCCTCGTCGAAACGGTGGGCCTCCACCACCTCCTTCGTGCCGGAGAATTGTTCCTGTCTGCTCGCCAAGGCTATGCCCCTCCCTTCGCCCGCGGTTCGACGAAGAAATCCGGATAAGGCTCGTTCTCGGGCACGACCCGGTAGGACGTGAGATCGGTGATGCCGACGCTCTCCAGCACCTCGTCGTCCACGCAGAAGTTGCCGGTGAACTCCCGGCTCGGACGCGTGAGGATCACGTGGGCCGCATCCGCCATCACCTCCGGCTTCAGCGAGTGGGCCACCATGTCGTCGCCGCCGAGCAGGTTCTTCACCGCCGCGGTAGCAATCGTGGTGCGCGGCCAGAGCGCGTTCACGGCCACGCCCTTGTCGCGGAACTCGCCGGCCATGCCCAGCACGCACAGACTCATGCCGAACTTCGCCATCGTGTAGGCCACGTGAGGCGCGAACCACTTCTCCTCCATGTTCAGCGGCGGAGAGAGATTCAGGATGTGCGGATTCTCGGCCTCCAGCAGGTGCGGCAGGCAGGTCTTGGAGACCAGGAAGGTGCCGCGGGTGTTGATCTGGTGCATGAGATCGTAGCGCTTCATCTCCGTCTGCAGCGTGCCGGTCAGCGAGATGGCGCTCGCGTTGTTGACGCAGATGTCGAGCCCGCCGAAGCGCTCGACCGTAGCCGCCACGGCGGCCTGAACCTGCTCCTCGTCGCGGATATCGCAGACCACGGGCAGCGCCTGGCCGCCGGCGGCCTCTACCTCCTCGGCCGCCGTGTAGATGGTGCCCGGCAGCTTCGGGTGCGGCTCCGCCGTCTTGGCGGCGATGGCGACGTTGGCGCCGTCCGCCGCGGCCCGCTTCGCGATGGCCAGGCCGATGCCGCGGCTGGCCCCGGAGATGAATAGCGTCTTGCCTTCGAGTGTGCTCATGGTGTGACGGCCCCTCCCGGTCGTGTTTTGTAATGATTCATGATAACTCAGTCCTCCGCCCCTGCCGCGGCTCCGGGCAGGCGTGCGAGGTAGTCGATGACCGCAGCGGTGAAGGCGTCGTTGCGGTCGCCCGCCACCATGTGATCCGCGCCCGCCACGTTGACGTAGTCCGCTCGCGGGATCACCTCCAGCGTGTGCCGGACGCTCGTCTCGTCCATCACTTCGGAGAGCCCGCCGCGGACCAGCAGCACCGGCACACTGATGCGGGCGGCGGCCCGCTCCACGTCGGCGAACTCGGCGATGTGGCCGGACTCCGAGGCGTGGTCCAGCATGCGGGGGTCCCAGTGCCAGCGCAGCCGGCCGTCGGCGCTCTCGCGCAGATTCTTGATCAGGCCGCTGGGGTCGCGGGGCCGCTGCCGGTGCGGCAGATAGGCCGCGACGGCGTCGGCGGCCTCCCGCAGGTCGGCGAAGCCGTCCGGGTGGGCGCTCATGAATTCGAGGATGCGGGCGACGCCGGCCCGGTTCATGGAAAGACCCACGTCCACGAGGATCACCGCCCGCACCAGGCCCGGCACCATCTCGCCGGCCGCCAGCATCGAGCCGATGCCACCGAGCGAGGCGCCCACCAGGACCGTCGGGCGGTCCAGGGCGCGCAGCACGGCCGCGATGTCGGCCGCGACGGCGCGAAAGCTGTAGTCGCCGTCCGCCACCCATTCGCTGTCGCCGTGGCCGCGGTGGTCGAGGGCGATCGCTCGCAGGCCCGACGCGGCGAGCAGGCGCGCCGTATCCGACCAGGCATGGCGGGTCTGGCCACCGCCGTGCAGCAGCAGAACCGGCGGCGCGCCGGCGGCGCCCCACCCTTCCGCGGCGAGGCGGTTGCCGGCCGAGCCGGCATAGGTCAGCGACTCCGGGGTCTCGTTGTTGTTTGCGCTGTGTCCGCGTGGGTCGGCAGGGATAAGCGTCTCTCCTGGTCCGGCGGGGGTACTCGGCGCGGCGGCGCCGCGCGAGGCGGCGCAAGAATGCGGCGGGGCCGGGCAAATGTCAAAATAGCCGGATACCGAATCACCAGCAGCAGCAGAGGGGACCCGGCCATGGCAGTCGGCAGCTACCGGCAGATGACGGAGGGTCTGCGTTTTCCCGAAGGACCGATCGCGATGCCGGACGGCAGCGTCCTGCTGGTGGAGATCGCCCGCGGCACGCTCTCACGGGTCACCGAGCGCGGCGAGGTCGAGGTGGTGGCCGAGACCGGCGGCGGCCCGAACGGCGCGGCCATCGGGCCGGACGGTCACTGCTACGTCTGCAACAACGGCGGCCTGCGCTTCGCCGAATCGGGCGGCTTGCTGATCCCGGTGGGCACAGCCGGCGACGGCGAGTACGAGGGCGGCTCGATCCAGCGCATCTGCCTCGATTCGGGCGCGGTGGAGACCCTCTATACCCATTGCGGCGACGTCCCGCTGCGCGGGCCGAACGACATCGTGTTCGATGCCGCGGGCGGCTTCTGGTTCACCGATCTGGGCAGGAACACCGGGACAGGCGAGGACCTGGCCGCGGTCTATTACGCCCTGCCCGACGGCTCGCGCATCGAGCGCGCGCTGTTCCCGCTGCACCACGCCAACGGCATCGGACTGTCGCCGGACGAGAGCGTGCTGTACGTCGCCGAGACCTGGACGGGGCGGGTCTACCACTATCCGATCACCGCTCCGGGCACGGTGGGCTGCGGCGCCGACACCGTGGATCCCGCGCGCCTGCTCTACGGCGCCCCCGGCCTGCAGCTGTTCGACTCCCTCGCCGTGGACGGCGCGGGCAACGTCTGCGTGGCCACGGTGATCAACGGCGGCATCACGGTGATACCGCCCACCGGAGGGCAGGCGGAACACCTGGCGCTGGACGACCCCTACACCACCAACATCTGCTTCGGCGGCGACGGGCTGGGCACCGTCTTCGTCACCCTGTCGGGCACGGGGCGGCTGGTCTCGTTCGACTGGCCGCGGCCCGGCCTGGCGCTCAACTTCCTGAATCGCTGAGCCGAAAGTCGCGCACAATCACTATGCTATGATCCGGGACCGCCCGGACGGCGAGCGCCCAGCGCCACTACTCCATGGTCGAATCCTTCCACCCCGTCGCCAGAGTCTCCGATATCCCGAAGAAACAGTGCCGGAGCTTCACCGTGGCGGGCAGCGACATCGTGGTGGCTCACACGAAGGACGGATTCTTCGCCGTGGCGGACCTCTGCACTCACGCCGAGACCCGGCTGAGCCAGGGCCGGCTGAAGGGCTGTCGCATCGTCTGCCCGCTGCACGGCGCCGCCTTCGACCTGCGGGACGGACGCGTCGTCAAGGGACCGGCCATGCTGCCGGTCAGGCCGTATCCGGTGCGCATCGTCGGGGATATGCTGGAGGTGAGCGTGACCTGACGCCGACGCCGCGCCGCGATGCCGGAACGGACCCACAAAAAGATTAGAGACAGAGCAGGACCAGGACCGAGACATGCCTACAGCCGATATCAACAACCACAAGATGTACTACGAGATCCACGGCGAGGGGCCGCCGGCCATCTGCATGGGCGGGTGGGGCACCTTCTGCCACGGCGGGGAACGCCACCTCGCCCGCGGCCTGACCGATGACTACTCCGTGCTCATCATCGACTACCGGGGTATCGGCGAATCGGACGACGACCTTTCGGTGGAGCCGTCCATGGACCTGTACGCCGACGACGTCATCGGCCTGCTAGAGCACCTGGGCTGGACGAACGTGCACTTCGTCGGTCTGGTGGGCATGGGGGCGTGCATCTCGCAGATCGCGGCCATCAAGCGCCCGGATCTGGTCCGCTCCATGGTGAACATGGGTGCCTGGGTCCGCTGCGACGATTTCCTCGCCGATCAGCTGCAGCTGTTCAGCGACGTCCACCGGGATTCCGGCTTCTACGCGTTCCAGAAGTTCGTGACGGTGATGTCGTTCCTGCCCGAGTACTACAACGCCCACAAAGACAAGCTGCTCGGCCCTGAAGGCGGGTGGAAGGAACTGAACGGCCGGCAGGAAGCCCACGCCCGCTTCGTGCAGGCCTGCATCGCCCACGACGTGGCCGACCGGCTCGAACGCATCAAGGCGCCTTCTCTGATCATCCATGCGGGCCAGGACCTGGTGACAAGCCCCCGCACGACGCTGCCCCTCGAGGAGGGCATCCCGAACGCCCGTGGCGTCATGATGGAGGACGTCGCCCACGTGGTCGCGGGCAAGGACCAGAAGATCCGCTTCTGCGACACCCTGCTGCCGTTCCTGGCCGAACACTGAGCCGCCGCGGAGGGCGCAGACGATGGACGCGATACTGAAGGGCATACGAGTCGTCGACCTGGGCCGCTACGTCGCCGGACCCTACTGCGCCACGCTGCTGGGCCACCTGGGCGCCGAGGTCATCCGGGTGGAGAAGGTTGGCGGCGGCGAAGACCGCTATCTGGCTTCTCTCGCCGATTCCGGCGAGGGCGCGCTGTTCCTGCAGACCGGGGTGAACAAGCGAGGCATGACCCTGGACTTCTCGAAGCCGGAAGGGGGCGAGATCCTCAAGCGGCTGGTGGCCACCGCGGACGTGGTGGTCGCGAACCTGCCCGGCGCCGCCCTGAAGCGCTACGGGCTCGACTACGCCACGCTCAGGAAGATCCGCCCGGACGTGATCGTGGCCAATCAGAGCACCTTCGGCGACCAGGGTCCCTGGGCAGACCGGCCCGGCTTCGACGGGCTCGGCCAGGCGATGTCCGGCGCCGCCTGGTTCGGCGGCAGGCCGGGCGAGCCGTCCAAGGCGGCGGCGCCCTGGGTGGACTTCTCCACTGCAGCACTGTCCGCGATGGGCGTGCTCGCCGCGCTGATGCACCGGCGCGACACCGGCGAGGGCCAGCACGTCGAGGCGACGCTGCTCGGCACGGCGCTGGCCGTGTTCGGCACGATGCTGACCGAGGAAGGCGCGCTGCACCTCGGCCGTCAGCCGGCCGGCAACCGTTCCCAGCACGCGGCGCCGGCGGACATGTTCCCCACCCGGGACGGCCACGTACTGGTGCAGATCGTCGGCGACGGCCTGTTCCGGCGCTGGGCGGAACTGGTGGGCGCCAACGAATGGCTGGACCACGACAACCGTTTCGACACCGACCAGTCCCGCGGCGACAACCGGGACCTGATCTGCGAGCGCATGGCGGACTGGTGCCGGGACAAGACCACGAAACAGGCGCTCGCCGCGCTGGCGAAGGCCGGCCTGCCGGCGGCGCCGGTGCTGAGCCCGGCCGAGGCGCTGGATCATCCCCAGGTGAGGGCCATGGGCGTGCTGAAGCCGGTCTCTTTCCCCGGCGCGCCGAAAGACGTCCCGGTGGCCGATCTGCCCCTGCGCCTGTCGGCGAACGCGAGCGGCATGCGCGAGCGCCCGCCGCTGCTGGGCGAACACACCACCGAGATACTGACCGAGCTGGGCTACAGCGAGCAGGAGATCGCGTCGCTGCGCCACGACGAGGTCATCTGACTAGGCGCAGCCCCTGCGCTCCATCGCCGCGGCGATGATCTCGCCGTGGTCGAAGGCGAGTTCCGGCAGATCGTCGAGGCCGAACCAGCGGGCCTCCGTGGCATCGCTGGCCCCCTCCGCCGCCTCGTCCGCCGCGGGAGCGCCGGTCCAGGCCACGCTGATCACCCGTCCGCGGGGATCGCGGCCGGGCCGGCCGAAGGCCCCCACCTGCACCAGCGGGCCGGCTTCGAGACCGGTCTCCTCCGCCAGTTCCCGCCGCGCCGCGGGCTCCAGGTCCTCGTCCATCTCGACGAAGCCGCCGGGCAATGCCCAGCGCCCCTCAAAGGGCGGCTTGCCGCGCCGGATCAGCAGCACCGAGGGCCGCGGCCGAGCCGCGATCAGGACCACGTCCACCGTCAGCGCCGGGCGGGGATGTTCGTAGAACGGCATGGCGGCATTGTAGCCGGAGCGACGTCCGGCCACAGCCGCGTCGGCGCTACTTGCCGAGCGCCTTGCGCAGCGAGCTGATGTGCTCGTCGGACTCCCGCATGATGTCGAAGAAGTCGGTGGCCTCCACGGCCAGTTTGGCGCTGGCCGGCACCCGCTGCAGGTGCACCTCGGTGGTGTCCTCGACCTCGGCGCGGAAGAAGTCGGCCAGCAGGCTGGAGACGATGAGCACGTCCGTGAGATCGGCGTCTCCCTCGTGCTCGTATTCCGTCTCGCGGTGCCGGGAGACGGCGGCGGAGACTTCCTCGGAGAAGCTCCACGACTCGAGGATGGCGCTGCCGATGGCGCTGTGCCACTCCTCCAGGATCTCTTCCAGCTCGGCGGTATTGGCGAACAGGTCCGGGTGGTGCTCCGCCTGGGTGATGATGTAGAGCTTGCCGACCCCGTGCATGAGCCCGGCCAGCAGGGCCTCGTCCGCGTTCAGGCGCGTGAACTTGCGCGCCAGCACGTAGCACAGGGCCGCGACGTAGGTGGAGCGGTCCCAGGTGCGTTCCATGAACGGACGCGCCTCCTCCAGAGAGGCGGCATCGCTGATCTGCTGCAGGCCGAACGACATCACCGTGTTGCGCACCATGTTCTGGCCGAGGCGGGTCACGGCCATGTTCAGCTCGGTGACCGCATGGGTGCCGGGGCGCAGCGCCGCGGAATTGGCGATTTTCAGCAAGCGCGCCGCCAGCGCCGGTTCGGCGCCGAGCAGTTTCACCAGGTCGGCGGTGCTGCAGTCCTCGTCGGCGAGCGCCTGGCGAATGCGGACCACGACGTCCGGGAACGACGGAATCTCCAGATCTCCCCGGGACAGGTGCTCTGCCAGGGACTGGACGAAAGCGAACTTGGCATCCTGGACGGCGGGCTGAGGCTGCATCGACGGGCTTCCTTCCGTTTCTAAACAGGGTTCTACCCGTGCTATCGGCCGCCCCACCGGATACTTTAGCCCGCCGGCGCAGCGCCGGATTCCCTAGAGAACCTCGCAGGCCTCCTCGAACGCCAGCCGGGGGCTGCGCGGGAACAGCGCTTCCGGGTCGCCGTATCCGAGATTGCAGAGGAAATTGGACCTGACCCGCCCGTCCGGCCAGAACTCCCGGTCCACGCCCTCGTTGTCGAAGCCGGACATGGGCCCGCAGTCGAGACCGAGGGCCCGCGCCGCGATGATGAAATAGCCGCCCTGCAGGGTACCGTTGCGGAACGCAGTGACGTTGCCGGCCTTCTCCTCGCCGGCGAACCAGTCCCGGGCGCCCGGATTGTGGGGGAAGAGCTGGGGGATCTTCTCGTAGAACAACGTGTCGTAGCCGATGATCGCCGTGGCCGGGGCGGCCATGGTCTTGTCCATGTTGCCCTCGATCAGGTGCGGACGCAGCCGCTCCTTCGCCGCGGCGCTGGTGAGGAAGAGGATACGCGCCGGGCAGCAGTTCGCGCTGGTGGGGCCGAACTTCATGAGATCGTACAGGGCCCGCAGGTCGGCCTCGTCCACGGCCCGGTCCTGCCAGGCGTTGTGGGTCCGCGCCTCGCGAAAGATCCGGTCCAGCGCGGCATCGTTTATTGCTCCATCGCCCATCGCAGTCTTGCCTCTCTCCTGTGTCCTCGACAGCGAATCATCTAAACACAGATGACCACGCCCTGCAGCGCGCCCGCACCGACGGCACCGGCTTGCCCCGGCCGGACCTCTTTGCCATAGTCCGGTGCGGTCGGCGCGCCGCGCCGCCCACCACGGGATTCCGGACCGGCCGAGTGAGCGATCAGGAAACGACACGACTGCGCCGCATCGCGCGCAACCTGGGCGTAGGCAACGTCCGCCGGCACATATTCCTGTGCTGCGACCAGACCGAGCCGAAGTGCTGCGACCGCAAGCAATCCCTCCAGTCATGGTCGTTCCTGAAATCCCGCCTGCAGGAGCTGGGGCTGGTCGGCCGCGGCGGCATCTATCGCACCAAGGCGAACTGCCTGCGCATCTGCCGCGACGGCCCTGTCGCCGTCGTCTACCCCGAGGGGGCCTGGTACCACGGCTGCACGCCTGCGGTCCTCGAGGAGATCATCCAGCGCCATCTCGTCGGCGGCGAGCTGGTCGAGGAGAACCTGATCACCGTCGCCCCGCTGGACGGCGACGAGGCAGACGACGAATAGGCTCGCGGCTCAGCCGGCGTGCTGCCAGCGGCCGTTCTCCTCCCGCACCCTGCCCTCTTCCTCCAGCTTGCCCAGGTGAGCGCGCAGGGAATACCTGGCCAGCGGCAGCAGCCGCGGATCCACCTCGTCGTACACCTCGGCCAGCAGCGCGTCGATCTCGCAGGGCTCGATGCGGGCCAGGCGCTCCAGCACCTTCGCCTCGCGTTCGTTGCGGTGGGCGATGATCCAGTCCACCACCGCATCCGGCGACTCCAGCATCTCGCCGTGGCCGGGCGCGATGCGCGCGAGGCCGTAGGTCTTCAGCAGCTCCAGGGAGCGCAGGTACTGCGCCATGTTGCCGTCCGGCGGCGCGATCACCACCGTCGAGCCGTTCATGATGTGGTCGCCGGTGAACACCAGGCTCTCGTCGGTAAGCAGGTAACAGGCATGATTGGAAGCGTGTCCCGGCGTGTGAATCACCTCCAGCGTGTACTCGCCGCAGGCGATCCGCTCGCCGTGGGAGACGACCCGGTCGGGACTGAAAGCGCGGTCGTTCTCCGGCGTCGGCGGCGGCGGCATGCCGAGCAGCTGGGCGCCCGTGCGCTCCGCCAGCAGCGTCGCGCCGGGCGAGTGATCCCGGTGGGTGTGGGTGGCCAGCACCCGGCGCAGCCTCTCGCCCGCCGCCTGCTTGATCAGCTCGATATGAGCCTCGTCCGCGGGGCCCGGATCGATCACCGAGACCTCTTCCGTGCCGATGAGATACGTATTGGTCCCCGGACCGGTCATCATCCCCGCGTTGGGCGCGATGAGGCGCCATACCAGCGCCGAGACCCGCTCCAGCCGGCCGGCGACGAGTCCGCTCATCCGGCCTCCGCGTAGCCGTCGTCCCAGGGCATGAGCACCCGGTGGCCGTCCTCGCCGCCGACCACCTTCGGCAGGATCTCCCGGATCGCGGACTTGTCCCGTGCGGCCATCGCGTCCAGCAGTTCTCCGGTCGTCCGGAAGTCCCGGATCAGCGAGAGGTTGGAGACCGTGGGCGGATGCAGCCGGAGTTGCTTGCGCCTGTCGGGCTGCAGCGCATCGCCGGGCCGGATCCACAGGCTCTCGACGGTCTCGCGGCCGTCGTGCACGCCATGCTGCCCCGGCGGCACGCCGGCCACGAAGAAGCGGGTGGCATAGCGCCGCGGCAACACCGCCGGCGTGGTCCAGAAGCTGACGTAGTGCATGCGGTCGCAGGCGAGCCGCAGGCCTTCCCGGTGGCAGAGTTCCAGGGCGCTCATGCGCCCGGCGTCCAGTTCCAGCCGATAGCGGGCGAAATCGGCCTCGCGCCCGGCGGCGCCCGGGTCGACGTAGCGGCCGGCCGCGTTGCAGGCGAGCAGATAGCCGCTCTCCTCGAAGGTCTCGCGGATGCCCGCCACCCAGAAGCGCAGCCCGCCGGCCTCCAGGCTCAGCTGCGCACTCGCGGACGCGTCGTCGAGGCCCGTGCAGACCGCCTCCAGGTCCCGCTCCTCGTCCGTGGCGGCGGCAATCCCGCCGGGGAACACCCAGGCGCCGCCGAAGTCGGCCTTGCCGTGGCGCTGCATCATGAAGACTTCCACGCCGTCGGCGCCGTCGCGCACCAGCATCACCGTCGCCGAGTCCACGGGCCGGGCGGGCGCTTCGGTTTTCCGCAAGTCTGTGTCTTCCGTCGGCATCGGTTGGTAGGATACCGCGAGCAGGCCACAGCGAGAAAAATCCGATGAAGCTGATCACCGCGATCATCAAGCCGTTCCGACTCGACGACGTCCGCAACGCCCTGGCCGAAGTCGGCATCCAGGGCATGACCGTCACGGAGGTCAAGGGCTTCGGCCGCCAGCGCGGCCACACCGAACTCTACCGGGGCGCGGAGTACGTGGTGGATTTTCTGCCGAAGGCGAAGATCGAGGTGGCCGTGGGCGACGACATGGCCGAGCGGGTGGTGGAGGCCATCTGCGACGCCGCCCGGACCGGCAAGGTGGGCGACGGCAAGATCTTCGTCGCGAATCTCGACCAGGTGGTCCGCATCCGCACCGGCGAGTCCGGCGAGCAGGCAATCTGACCTGCCGGCCGCCGCTTGGCGGTCCTTCCTGCCGCAGATTGTATGCAATCTGCAACGAACCGACGGGTATCTGACCGGCTTTAGCCCCTCCGCGCGCCGCCCTGCGCAAAACCGTTGTATGGGCTGTATACAATCGGCTATCCTCCATTCGACCCAATAGCAAAATAATCGGGTCACCGGCGGGGTGTTGCAGAAATGCCGCGCCGCGTCATCAACCGACGGAGGGGACACTCATGCGGATACTGTCATCGGCGGCACTGGGGGCCTGTGCCGTCTCACTGGCCGGTCTCGGCTATCCCGCCGGCAGCCTTGCCCAGGAGGGGGCGGGGCTCGCCATCGAGGAGATCGTGGTTACCGCCAGGAAGCGTGAGGAATCGCTGCAGGAGATCCCGATCGCGGTATCGGCGTTCGACGCGCAGACCATCGAGAACCGGGGATTGCAGTCCATCGACGACGTGTCCCGCTTCACCCCCGGCCTGAGCTTCTCGAAAGCCTTCGGCCGCGCCACCGAGCGGCCGGTCATCCGCGGCCTGAGTAACGTGCTCGCGGGCGTGCAGTTCGGCGTCGAGGCGGGCGCGGCCTACTTCGTCGACGGCGTCTACTACCCCGGCGACATCCAGAACCTGGATCTGGGGGATCTGGAGCGGGTGGAGGTCATCAAGGGGCCCCAGAGCGCGCTGTACGGCCGCAACACCTATTCCGGCGCCATCAACTTCGTCACCCGCAGCCCCGGAGACGAATTCCGCCTCGACGCCAAGGCGCTGACCGCCGGCGACGGCGAGACCGAGTTCCGGGCCACGGTGTCCGGACCGATTCTCCGCGACACGCTCGGCGGCAGCCTCACCGCCCGCGCCTACGACTACGACGGCGAATGGACCAACACCGTTACCGGCGGCACGGTAGGCGACGAGTCGTCGCGCTCGATCAGCGGCGTGCTCGACTGGACCCCCGCCGACACCTTCCGCCTGCGCACGCGGGTGCAGTTCAACGACGACGACGACGGGCCGCCGCCGATCTTCCTGCAGCCGGCCGAATCCAACAACTGCTTCCCGGGATTCCGCTCCATGGCGTCCTGGGCCTTCAGCGGCAGCACCAATAGGAATCAGTACTACTGCGGCCAGATCGACCCCGGCCAGGTGGCCCTGAACACGGATGCGATCTCCGGGCCCAGCCCGACGGTGCCGGGCATACCGCCGGGCTCCACGTTCTTCGGCGACATCTACTCAGCCAACGACGGCACCGCCTTCGACGGCCTCGAGCGCGAGCAGACGCTGGTGAGCCTGCTGGCCGACTGGACCATTGGCCCGGGCTACGAGCTGACGGCTTCCAGCGCCTTCCGCACGGACGAGGTGAAGACCGGCTACGACAGCGACCACACATCGGTGAACTTCTTCTTCGCACCGCTCCCCAGCGGGATTACCGAGGCGTTCTTCGCCAACACGAATCGCGACGATATCGACGACTACTCCGTGGAACTCCGGTTCGCCTCACCGACGGACCGCGCCTTCCGCTGGCTCGTAGGCGGGTTCTTCTACTCCCAGGAACTCGAGGGCAGCGACATCACCTTCGCCGACCCCGACGGCGGCCCGGTGATCGACATCGCCGACACCCGCAACGAGGCCTGGTTCGGCTACATCGAATACGACTTCTCGGACCGGCTCACCGCCACCCTGGAAGGCCGGTACGCCAGCGAGACGAAGCAGCTGTGGGAAGCCACCGGGTTCAGCGGCAGCGACGACTGGTCCAATTTCACACCCCGCGCGACGCTCGACTACCAGATGACCGAGAACACGCTCGTCTACGGCGTGGTGGCCAAGGGCGTCAAGCCCGGCGGTTTCAACGGCTCGGCCGGCGAGATCAACGGCAACCCCACTTACGAGCAGGAAGAGGCTTGGAACTACGAGCTCGGCCTGAAATCCAGCCTGAACGACGGGCGGGTGCAGTTCTCCGCGGCGGCCTTTTTCATCGACGCGAAGGACATCCAGCTGACGACGCCGGTACCGAACGAGAGTGGCTCCGCGCTCACCTCGATCGCCACCAACCAGGGCTCGGGCGAGGTCATCGGCCTCGAGCTGGACGTGCGCGCGAACGTCACGGATCGGCTCGACGTCGGCCTGACCTATGCGCTGGCCGACTCCGAGTTCACCGAGGGCTGCGACGACTTCCAGTGGACGCTCACCAGCGGCGGCGGCGAACTGCAGCCGGGCGGCGAGTCGGTCAGCGCGGACTTCACGGGCAACGGCGACTGCTCCATCGAGGGCAAACAGTTCCCGATCTCCTCGAAGCACCAGGCGAGCGCCTTCTTCAACTGGTATCGGCCGGCCGGCGGCGCGAACGAATGGTTCGTCACCGGGGACGTCACCTACGAGTCGAAGAAGTACGTGCAGGTGCATAACCTGGCCTACGCACCGGGCGCCACGCTCGCGGGCCTGCGGGTCGGCTACCAGACGCCGAACTGGCGGGTCTCGGGCTTCGTGCGCAATCTGTTCGACGAGGACTCGGTGATCATCGCCACACGCTGGCTGGCCATCCCGTACATTTCGCCGGGCTTCTCGCTGAACACGGCCTCGTTCGTGCCAGGTGCGGCCACGGGTTCGCCGCGCGCCTTCTTCACCACGCTCAGGCGCGGACGTCAGATCGGCCTGGAGGCCAGCTACTCCTTCGGCGGCAGCTGATCCGCCCGTCTCGTTCCGGCCCCCGCCGACCCGGCGGGGGCTTTTTTTGCGCCCGGCTGAAATATTCGGCCCGCACGGGCTGGTCTTCCTGAGCGGGAAACGTCAGTCTGGATACATCATGGCCATGGTCAGGGAACACGACGCCCTCGTGCTGTTCTGCAAGCCGCCAGAGCGCTCCAAGCAGCGGCTCGTGCCCGCGCTGGGCGAGCGGCGCACCGCGGAGCTGGCCGGCCGGCTGCTGGACTGCGCGCTGGAGGACCTGGCGGGATGGCCGGGCAGCGCCGTCCTTGCGCCCGCCGATCCCGGCGACGGCGTGTGGGCCGCCGGCCTCGGCCTGGAGAGCGCCGGCATACTGTGCCAACGGGGCGGCAATCTCGGCGAGCGGCTGAACGACATCGACCTGCGGCTCCGCGACGAAGGTTACAGAAAGCGTCTCTATATCGGCATCGACTGCCCGCTCCTCGGCGTCCCGTCACTGACGGCCGCGGCGAGCGCCCTGGACGAGGCGGACGTCGTGCTGGGCGCGGCGGAAGACGGCGGCGTGGTATTCATGGGCACCGGCCCGGGATGGCCGCCGCTGGCCGATCTGCCCTGGAGCACGGAGCGGCTCGCGGAGGCGCTGGCCGGGGCGTGCGAGGCCGCGGGCCTGCGGGTGCGCTGGCTGGGCCGGTGGCCGGACGTGGACCGGGCGGCAGACCTGGGCGCGCTGGCCGCCGCTCTCGGCGACGACGCCCGGCCGGCACGGCGGCGGCTGCGCGACTGGCTTGGCGATCGGCTGGACGATCGGGCGGACGATCGGGCGGACGACCGGCTGGAGGATGGGCTGGACGACCGATTGCAGCGGCAGGAATACGGACAACGACAGGACGGACAGTGAATTCACGCAAACGCATACTGATACTCGCGGCCGGTCTGCTGGCGCTCGCCGTGGCGGTCTATTTGCTGCCGGTCGGCCGCTGGCTGGAGGCGGTGATCGGCTGGATCGGGGCGCACCGCGAGACCGCGGGACTGGCATTCTTCGCCACCTACGTGGTGGCCACGGTCTTCCTGATCCCCGGTTCCATTCTCACCGTGGCTGCGGGTTTCCTGTTCGGCGTGGTGATCGGCACCATCGTGGTCAGCATCTCCAGCGTGGCCGGCGCGACCGCGGCGTTCCTGGTGGGCCGGTCGCTCGGCCGGGACTGGGTGCGGCGCAAGGTGGGCACCGACCGGCGCCTGGCCGCGGTGGACCGGGCCACGGAGGACCGCGGCTTCCTGATCGTCATGCTGCTCAGGCTCTCCCCCGTGTTCCCTTTCAACGCGCTGAACTATTTCCTCAGCCTGACGGGAGTGAAGACCGTGCACTACGTGCTGGCCTCCTGGATCGGCATGCTGCCGGCCACCATCCTGTACGTCTACATCGGTTCGGCGGCACAGGACCTGGCGGCGCTGCTGGCCGGAGACTTCGGCACGGGCACGGCCGGCGACATCCTGTTCTTCGCCGGGCTCGGCGCCACCGCTCTGGTGACGGTACTGGTGACCCGGTTCGCCACCCGCGCGCTGCGCACCGAACTCGCCCGGGCCGAGGCGGCCGGGCCATGAGCGGCTATCCGGGCGCAGCCGCGGACCGGGAGTGGAAGAGCCTGGTCTTCCCGGCGGACTACCGCAACCCCGCACCGGCTGACCGCTACCACCTGGTAGTGATCGGCGCGGGCCCCGGCGGGCTCGTCACCGCCATCGGCGCGGCAGGACTCGGCGCCAGGGTCGCGCTGGTCGAGCGCCACGCGATGGGCGGCGACTGTCTTAATGCCGGCTGCGTGCCTTCGAAGGCGCTGCTGGCCATGGCGAAGCGGCGCCGCGCGAGCGGCGGCGAGCAGCCGGACTTCGACCAGGCCTTCGCCTGGCTGCGCTCGGTGCGCGCCGGGATCGCGCATCACGATTCGGTGGAGCGTTATGGCGAGGCGGGAGTGGACGTATTCCTCGGCGAGGCCCGCCTGCTCGACGGCCGCACCGTGGCCGTGGGCGATGACCGCCTGCGCGCGCGCTCCGTGGTCATCGCCACGGGCAGCCGCGCCGCCATGCCGCCAATCGACGGCCTGGCCGAGGCCAGCCCGCTCACCAACGAGACGTTCTTCGACCTGCGCGAGCAGCCCCGCCGGCTGGCGATCCTCGGCGCAGGGGCCGTCGGCTCGGAACTGGCACAGGCGATGGCGCTGCTGGGCACCGAAGTGCACCTGTTCGAGATGGCCGACCGGCCGCTGGCGGCGGAGATTCCCGCTGCCGGCGAACTGGTCGCCGCCCGGCTCAGGGAAGACGGCGTCCACTGCCACTTCGGCGCCGCCGTCGAGTCGGTCCGGCGGCAGGACGGCGCGGTGACGGTCCGCGCGGGCGACGTCACCGCCGAGGCGGACACCGTGCTGGTCGCGCTCGGGCGCCGGCCCAACGTCGAGGGCCTGGACCTGGAGGCGGCCGGCGTGGACTACGATGCGCGGGACGGGATCCGTATCGACGAGCGGCTGCGCACGTCGAACCGCGCGGTTTATGCCATCGGCGACGTCGCCTCGCGGCAGCGCTACACCAGCAACGCGGACCGGCAGGCCCGCGTCGTCATCCGCAACGCGCTGTTCCCGGGCAGCGGCAAGATGGATTTCCGCCATGTGACCCGCTGCGTCTACACGCAGCCGGAGGTCGCCCACGTCGGCGCGGAGGAAACCGAACTCGCCGAGGACGGATTCGACGTCTACGAGGTCGAGTGGGGCGAGCTCGACCGGGGCCGCGCCACCGGCGATACAACGGGCTTCGCGCGGGTACTGACGGAGAAGGGCGGCGACCGGATACTCTCGGCGACGCTGGTGGGGAGCGACGCCGGCGAGCAGATCGCCCCGCTGTCCGTCCTGCTGGCCCGCGGCGAGGGATTGGGCGCGCTCGACCCGGCCGTGTTCGCCTACCCGACACGCGCGGAGTACCTGCGCCGCCTCGCCGACGCCTACAACCGCAGCCGGCTCACGCCGTTCGTCGCCAGGCTGTTCCGATTCTGGCTCCGGCTGCGCGGGTGAGCGGCGAGCGCGTCGCCGTGATCATTCCCGTGCGTGGAGACGCGGGACCGCTGGCGGAGTTGCTGCGCCGCCTGGGGGACGAGCCGGACGAGAAGATCGTGGTGAGCGCGGGCGACGACACGGCCGTCGAGCGCATCTGCGCGGAGGCGGCGGCCCGTTGCCTGACCGCCCGGACGGGGCGTGGGCCCCAGCAGCATGCAGGCGCGCTGGCGGCGGAGGCGGACTGGCTGTGGTTCCTGCATGCGGACGCGTTGCCCTGCCCCGGGTCGGTCGCCCGGATTCGCGAGGCCGGCGAGCGCGGCGCCGTGGGCGGCTATTTCCGCTTTCGCTTCCAGGGCCCGCAGACGGCCGGACGCCGGCTGCTGGCGGCGCTGATCAACGTCCGCGCCCGCTTCGGCATTCCCTACGGCGATCAGGGGCTGTTCTTCCGGCGCGACGTCTATCTGGGCTGCGGCGGCTTCCCCGACGAGCCGCTGTTCGAGGAGGTACGTCTGGTCCGCCGGGCGCGGCGCCGGGGCCTGTTCGTGGGCCTGCCCTCGCCGCTCGGCGTCTCGCCCCGGCGCTGGGAGCGCGATGGCTGGATACGCCGCACGCTGGGCAACCGCATGCTCGCTTTGGGCTATGCTATGGGGTTTTCCCCGCGCCGCCTGGCGCGCTTGTACGAGAACCGAAAGGAGAACCGGGTCAACCGGCAGACAGGATCATGACCATCTACGCTGGCAATTCCTGGGCACTGAGACTCGCTTCCGGCTGGACCGGCCGCAGCGAGGACGACGCCGAAGTGCTCTATCACCCCGAAGGCGCCGGCGCATTGCGCGTCAGCGCGGCGCGCAAAGACGACCCGGTCACGGACGAGGATCTGCAGGGCTTCGCGGTCCAGCACCCGCAGGAAGGCGCCGGTGTCGAGGCCGTGGAATGCGGCGAATTCCAAGGTTACCGGTACGAGATCGAGGGCGAGAGCGTTCTCGTGCGCCAGTGGTTCCTGCGGGCCGGCAACCTCGCGCTGTTCCTGACCTATAACTGCTCGCTGGAACACGCGGGCGAGGACGACGAAGCACTGGAAAACATGCTGGATACGCTGAGCCTCGTTGATGATTGAACGCCAGTCCCTGTACCGCACGCGCGGCGGCGAGCCGCGCGGCTATATCGACGCCCATGCGCTGGACGAGCTCTGGTTCCACACGGGCACGGCCTGCAATCTGGCCTGCCCGTTCTGCCTGGAGGGCTCGAAGCCGGGCGACACGAGGCTGGACCGGATCACGCTGGAGGACGTGCGGCCCCTGATGGCGGAGGCGTGCGACCGGGGCGTACGGCAGTTCTCGTTTACGGGCGGCGAGCCGTTCATCGTCAAGGACTTCGTGCGCATCCTGCGCCATGCCGCCGCGCTGCGCCCCTGCCTGGTGCTGACCAACGGCACGGAACCGGTGCTGAAGCGGTTGCGCCAGATCGAGAGCCTGCGGGAGTGCGAACATCCGATCTCTTTCCGCGTCAGCATCGACTGGCCGGAGCGGGATCGTCACGATGCCGGTCGCGGCGCTGGCACTTTCGATCAGGCGCTGGACGGCATACGGTCTCTCGCGGCGCTGGGTTTTGGCGTCTCGGTGGCCCGCCAGGCGGAGAAAGACGAAGACAGCGCCGCGGCGGACGAAGTCTTCCGGGAGCTGTTCGCCGCCAACGGCATCGACCGCGACACCCGCATCGTCTCATTCCCGGATTTCGGCACGCCGGGCAGCGCCTTCGACGTCCCGGAGATCACCGAGGACTGCATGACCCGCTACCACACGGAGGAGACCCGGCGCGGATTCATGTGCTCCTACTCGCGGATGGTGATCAAGAAGCGCGGGCGCATGCGGGTGTACGCCTGCACGCTGGTCGACGACGACGAGGACTACGATCTCGGCGGCACCTTGGCGGCGGCCGACCGCCGCGTGCACCTGCGCCACCATCGCTGCTACAGCTGCTTCGCCTACGGCGCCTCCTGCAGTTGAAGGTGCCGGACCGAACTTTTGCAACTTTCTGAACTTGTTGCCCAACGAATCGCGCGACCGCCCAACTCGCAAATACCGAAATGCAAGAAAGTTGCAAAAGTTCGGTCCGGCACCTTCTAGCACCTTCTAGGGCACCTTCACACCTTCTAGGCGGGGAAGAAGTCGATGGGTTTGGTGGTCGTGACCGCTTCCACGTCTTTCGCGTCGAAGCGGAAGAGTTTGACGCGCTGGACGAGCTTGCGTTCGAGTTCATCGTCGCCGAGGTCGCTGGAGACGATGTCGCAGGCCGTGACCGCGCCCGACGGCGCGATGGTCAGCCTCAGCACCAGCTTGCCCTGCAGCGTGGGATCGCGGCGCAGCGCACGGTTGTACAGCGCATAGATCGCACCCTTGTTGCGGTCGAAGACCAGCTCGATCTCTTCCCGGCTGCGCGACGCCTTGCCGCTGTCGCCGGTCCGCCGTGCCTCGCCCCCACCGCCGCCGACGCCGGCCACCGGGCTCTCCACCCTGGTGGTGTCCCGCGCGGCGAGTCCGCTGCCGCCGGTATTGCGTGACAGCGAAGCCGTATTGATGCCGGCGCTGCCGCCGGCCACGTTGGAAGTGACCAGCGAACGCTCGTTGCTGGGCCCACTCCCCACCGACCCGGTCAGTTCCTTGTCTGCCTTGACGGCCGCCACCGCCTCGTTGTCGCGCAGATCCGCAAGCTCGTCCGCGAAGGGCAGCAGACCCGCCACCGAGGCTTTCTCCCGGGCCTGCTCCACCCGGTCGACCGGCTCCGGCTCCGGTTCGGGCTCCGGGACCACCTCCTCGGGGACCGTCTCCTCGGCCACCACGGGCTCCGGCTCCTCGGGCTTGTCCTCGACCTTTGGCGGCGGCGGAGGCGGCGGCGTGCGATCCTCCATCATCAGCTCGACGAAGCGCTCCGGAATCTCCTCCGCCTCGAAGGGATCGCGCTCCGGCACCGGCAGCCAGGGCCAGACGAGAGCCAGCAACAGCAGGGTGCCGCCCACGATCGACAGGATGCGCCGGAAGCGCCGCTCCTGCTCCGTCGAGACGGACCAGGGGAGTTCGTACTCTCTGTAGAACGGTATATCCAAGTCCGTCCCCTCAGGCGCCCTCGCCCACCATGGCGAGTTGTTCGGACGGCTTCTGCAGCACCGCCAGCGAGATGCGGCCGTAGTCCGCATCGCTGCACGTACGCATCACCCGCTTCAGCAGGCTGTAGGAAATATCCCGGTCGCCCATGATCGTGACCTGGCGCTGGGCGATATCCTCTTCAGCCGTCTTCCTGAGCACGCGGTCGTTCTGCGATTGGAGAGCCGCCTTCAACGGCGCGATCACGTGTGCCTTCTGTGCCATGGCCTCGTCGATGGTGATCACCGGCGTTCCCTGCACCAGGATCTGCGTCTCGGAGACCAGTATCACCACCGCCTCTTCCGCCTTCTGTTCGGCGATGGACTCGGGCAGCTGCACGTCCTTGGCGTTCGGCAGCACCTCCACCTCGCTGGAATTCACCAGCAGGAAGAACACGAGGATGGTGAAAATATCCATCAGCGAGACCAGGTTCAGGCCCTTGGAGTCCTTGTAGCGCTTGTGGCGCCGGTCCATGCGTTTTGCGCGATCGGAATGCATTGGTCAGGCTCCTTCCCGGCGTGCCACGGCATCGCCAATGGCGATCTCCGGGAACAGCTCGGCCTTGACGAGACTGCCGCCCCGCACCTGCTCGGCCACGCGCACCTTGTCGATCACCTGCACGATGACGTCATAGGAGATGTCCGGCTCCAGCAGCAGGGTCGCGTCCAGCTTTTCCGGGAAACGCGCCTTTATCTGCTGCAGCTTCTCAGCCATGGCCGGCAGGTCGTAGCCGCCTTCGGTGTTGGGGATACGCGATAGCAGGCCCTGGTTGCGGTCACCGATCTCGATCATGTCCGTTCGCACGGTGATCTCCAGTGTCAGCGTCTGCTGGGGTTCGGCGGCGACCTCGGAAGAGGAGCCCGGCAGGTTCAGTTCCAGAACCGCCAGTCGCGAGAACACCGCCGTAATCAGCAGAAACGGCACCAGGATCACCATCAGGTTCATGAACGCGGTGATGTTGAGCTCCGCCGTCTCGATGTGACGCCGGGGCCTGCGGTTGCGGATCATGCTGCCTCCGCGCCCTTGCCTTCACGCTCCGTGATGGCGTTCAGGAATTTCACCGAGGCCATCTCCAGGCTGTCGACGATCTTGTTCGTCTTGGTCTGCAGCACCGTGTGGATGAGCAGCAGCGGGATGGCCACCATCAGGCCGAACGCTGTGGTGTTCATCGCCACGGAGATGCTCGCCGACAGCATGTCCGCCTTCTCGGCCGGGTTGGCATTCGCCACCGCCGTGAAGGCGCGGATCAGGCCGATGATGGTGCCGAGCAGGCCGAGCAGCGTGGCGATGTTCGCCAGCGTCGCCAGATAATGGGTGCGCTGTTCGAGTCGCGGCAGCACCTCCATCATGCTCTCCTCCATGGCCTTCTCGATGTCGTCCCGGCGCCGCGCCGAGCGTATGCGATACAGACCGTAGGTGAGGATGGTGCCGATGGCGGCCTTGGATTTGCTGGTCAGCTCCACCGCCTTCTGGAAATTGCCGGCCTTGAGATAGGGCACGATCTTGTTCCAGAGCTGGCGGTTGGAAGCACCGGAATAGGTGAGATACAGGTACCGCTCGATGGCGATCGCCATACCGATCGCGAACACGATCAGGATGGGGTACATGAATTCGCCCCCGTCCTGGAAGAAACGCACTACGGCGCCGAACATATCCATTTGATTGCTCCTCTAATAATCAAACGTCATTGCGAACTGCCGGCATCGCTGCCGGACTCAGCGCCGGCTTCCGGGCCGGCATAAAGGTTCTGGTAATAGTCCACCTGGCGGACGAAGACCTCCCGGTCCACGGGCGCGAGCACCTCGTCCAGCAGGCTGTTCACCGGGCGGCCGACCAGGTCGCCGAGGTCGGATGCCTTCCAGGGCACGATGTAGAGCACCTTCGGCAGCTCCCGGTTGCCCGTGATCTCGGTGCGATCCAGGTCCAGCTCGTCCATCACGCGGGCCTCGCCGCGGACGGGCGGCGCCTGCGTCTCGGCCGACAGCGCCTCACCGGACACCGCCGGTTCCACCGCATCCCGCTGATCGCCCTCTTCGGCGCCGAGGGGAGCGAATACGGGAACGGCCAGCAGGAGCAGGACCGGCAGCAGGCGCATGGCGGGCGCGCAGCGCATCAGTCCGCCCTCGCCGACTGGGTCTCGATGCCGAGACGCCGTCTGATATCCACTATCCACATCGCCACCCTGTCGTCGCCTCCGCTGGTGAGCGCCTGGTAGCGCTCGTAGTGGGTCAGCGCCGTTTCCGGGCTGCCCAGATAGAGGTCGTTGAGCACGCCGAGGTTGAAGTGTGCCAACGGGTAGTCGGGATCCGCTGTGACGGCCTTCAAATAAGCGGCTTCCGCCTCATTGAAGCGCCCGGCCTCCCGATGCATGACGCCGAGCTGATTCAGGGCCGGTGCGTAGCCCTCGTCGAGGCCCAGCGCCCGGTCGAGAGCCGCCTCCGCCTCGTCGGGGCGGTCGTCCTGGCGGTAGACGATGGCAAGGTTCGTCCAGGCGCCCGGATAGGCCGGGTTTGCGTCGACGAAGCGGCGCAGCAGCGCCTCGGCGCCCTCCAGATCCCCGGCCTCCAGCAGCGCCACGGCCTTGCCGTAATCGGCCCGGATCCCCGGGGCGACCTCGGCCGCCGGGTCCGCCGACGCCGCCTCGACAGCGGTCTTCCCGCCGCCGGTGCCGGCGCAGCCGGCCGCCAGCGCGGCCATTGCCGCCATGCCGGCCAGCAGCGCCAGGCGCGGCCAGCGGCGGCGGACGGCGCCCGCCTCAGTAAAGGCCCGGTAACGCATCTTCCGTCTTCTCCGCTTTCGCATAACGCGCCGGCATGAGCGCCGCCAGCTCCTCGAAGCTGCGGCGCACCCATTCGTCGTAGACCCCGTCGTTGGCCCGGGAGGCGTTGACCTCGTGCAGCTCGATGGACTTCTCCTCGAACGGGAACGCCTGCTCTTCGAGCAGAATCTCGTATTGCTCCAGTTCCAGTTCGTCCAGTCCCGCCGGCCGCTCCGAGTCGATCAGGTCCTTGCTGAACCGGTGGTAAACCTCCGCGATGCGGAAGGTCGCCGCGGTCGTCACCTCGGCCACGCCGTAGTCGGCGGCCCTGCCGTAGGCGTCCAGCAGCTCTTCCATCATGGCCTTCTTGGCCGCCAGGCTCTCCTTCAGGGGATGGGTCAGCGGCACGGCGGCGAAGGAACGCCGCTTCGGCTCCGCGAGTTCCAGCGAAGCCTTCGCCGCCAGGAACTTCGTGCGCTCGGTACGCGCGTCGCCGGCGCCGGCATCCGCGGTGACAATGGCCTCCAGCCAGCGCTGGCGGGCGCCCGCATCGCCGGCTTCCCGGGCCAGGTCGGCGAGCCGCTGGCGCGCCTCCACCGCTTCGGCCACGGGCGCAGGGAAGCGCGCGACGATGTCCTGGAGCACGGCGCGCTCCTCGCCGACGCTGCCGGTCTCCCGGTAGAGGTCGGCGGCCTGCCACAGGGCCTCGCGCTGCAGCTGCGGCGTCGTCGAACCCGCCACTGCGATGCGGCGGAACTCGCTCGCCGCCCGGCCCTTGCGGCCCGACTCCATGTAGACGACGGCGAGCCGCCGGGTCACCTCGTCGGCGCGGTCGCTGTCGGGATAATCCAGGCGGAAGGTCTCCAGGACGGCGGCCGCCCGGTCCCAGGCCTGCATCGCGATCAGCACGGCGGCCGCATCGTACTCCGCCGTCTCCCGGATCGACGCCGCGGGCACCACGGTGCCGACGCGCAGGAAATGCCCGACGGCCGTCTCCTGCTCACCGGCTTCCCGGGCGATCTCGCCCTGCTTGTAGATGGACGAGGCGATGCGCTTGCGTATCTCCGCCACGGCCTCGGCATCCTGCGGGTCGGTGCGCGAGCGCAGCTCCAGGTAGGCGCTCTCCGCCTCCGCATAGCGGCCGAGGTCGAAGCGGGAGTGGGCCAGCACGCGCCAGGCCGTCTCCTCTAGCGCAGGCTCGACCGGCGGCATCTTCGTCACCACGTCGCCGGCCACGGCGATGGCCTCCTCGAAACGGCCCTGGCCGAACAGGTCTTCTGCCACGGTGGTCAGGACCGCGCCGGTCTCCGGATGGGCCGGGAAAGTCTCGGCGAAGCGCAGCGCGCTCTCGAGATAACGTTCGTGCCACACGAGGCGGGCGTCCGCCTCCAGAGCATCCTCGTGGCGGCGATAGGACAGCAGCGCGGCATAACCCGCCTCGGCGGCCCGGTCGTGGAAGGTATAGCCGTAGGCGGTTGCCTCGTAGGCGTCCGTGGCGGCCTGGTAATCGCCGCTCTCGTACAGAATTTCCGCCAGCAGGAAGTGGGTCTTCGCCGAGTCCTCCTCGCCGGGGAAGAAATCCAGATACTTGCGGTACCAGCGCGCCGCACGCTGATAGTCCGCGGTCTCGCCCTCTTCCTGGGCCCGGGCGTGGTAGTAGCGCGCCAGGTCGGTGAGGCTGGACTTCACGTAGCCCACCACTTCCCCGTGCTCGCCGCGCTGGCGCTCGGCCCACCACGGCGTGTCCATGCCGTAGCGCTCCACGAACTCTTCCTTGGCTTCCAGCACGAGGGTCGGGAAGCCGCCCTCCCGGTACGCGTCCACGACGCGCACCAGCAGGTGGGGCGCACGGTCATGCAGCGTATCGCGCTCGACGAAGGCCCGGTAGGTGGCCGCGGCATCGTCGTAGCGCTCCTTCTCCAGATAGAGGTCGCCCAGATTCTCGTAAATGGCGTAGGTGTAATGGGGCGCGTCGTGTTCGTTCAGGTAGGCATCGATGCTCTCGGCGCCTTCCATGTAGGAGAACGTGATGGAGAGAACGCGGAAGGTGTCGGCCACCAGTTCGCGCTCGGCGCGGCCCAGCCCGTCCAGCATGGCCTCCCGGTCCGCCGCGCCGGCGGCAACCTTCAGTTCCAGCAGGCCGAAGAACGGCTCCAGGCTCTCCTCGTGCAGCGCCAGCTTGAAACGGCTCCAGCCGAGCTTGTACAGCGCCTGCTGGTAGAACCCGGTGTCCGTGCCGGCGGCCGCCAGGATGCGATACGCCTCCTCGGCTTCCGCGTAGCGTTTCAGCGAGAACAGCATCTCGCCGCGGCGGAACTGGGCCTCGTGGAAATGCGCGGTGTCGGGCCACGCAGTCACGAGTTCGTCCAGTACCACCAGCGCCTCCTCCTGGCGGCCGGCGCTCTCGTAGGCCCGCGCGAGCTGATAGAGGACCAGGTCGTTGCGGGCGTAGTCGGGATAGGTCTCGAGCAACTTGCCGTAGAGCTGGATGGCATTGTCGTAGCCCAGCCGCTCTATGGTCTCCGCATTCGCGGCCAGCTCGGCGGCCTCGGTGGCCTCCAGCTCGAGATCGGCCAGCCGTCGCATGGCCTCCGCCTTCAGCGGGTCGTCGTCGGCGAGCTCGAGGAAGCGCCGGTAGTTCTCACGGGCCAGGCGGTTGCTGCCCGGGATGGGGCCGGCGGGCTCCACCTCGACCCGCTGTTCCTCGAGGCTGCCGATGGTCTCCTCGCCCGACGGTTCGTCGCCGCCGAAAGGCCAGAGCCAGCTCAGCGCAATCAGGCTGATGGCCGCGCCGTTCACGGCGCCTCCCTCAGCTGGGCGGCGCGATCGTAGATAGAGGCGAGCGCGAAGCGCGCCTGTACCGTGTAGGTGGCCATGCGGCCCTTCTGCGCCTCCAGTTCACGCACGGAGATGCGCCTGAGATACGCCTCCTGACGGTCGGCAAGATCGGCCAGGCGGGCCAGCAGGGCATCGATGCGGGGTGACAGGTTGTCGATGCGCGATCGGAAGCCGGCGAGGGTTTCGGGCCCGTCGACGCGGGCCTGCTCGACGTTCTGGCGCGAACGCCGGCCCTCCGCCAGCGCGCGCTCCAGGTCGCGCAGGTTCTTGCGCTGACGCCAGACCCGGGCCTTGAAGTGCTTGTCCAGGTCCCAGGCCAGCACCCCGCGCATCAGACGCAGCTTCGCGGCGGCGTCCTCTGCCTCCGGCAATGCCGCCTCCAGCGCCGGGTTGGCGGACAGGCTCCTCACCTCCTCCCAGAGGCTGTGTTCCCGGGGCGTCGCCAGGGCCAGCGCATCGCGCTCCTGCACGATGCGGTTCAGCCGGGACTCGAATTCCCGGCGGCGCTGGTCGATGGCCTCCAGGTCGGCGTCCGCAAGCGCCTGCTGCACCCTGGGCAGCCGGCTGGCATAGGCGAGCCGGCGGGTCTCCAGCATGTGGTCGAAAACGCCGACGCTGTCTTTCCAGTCCAGCAGGTTGCGCTGCAGGAAGCGAAGGTCGCGGTAGTTCTTCAGCGCCTCCTGGAACTCGTGGCTCGCGAGCAGATGCAGCAGATAGCGGTTCTCCGTGGTCGCCGGCAGTTCGTCGAGCTGCCAGTACCAGCCCATCTGGTCGCCGGGATCGGCGGCCAGCAGGGTGTCGATCATCTCGCCCCGGCGGATACGTTCGATGGCGCCGTCGATGCGGGAGGACTCGGCCTCGAAGGCGTCGATGGCGCTCAGGTAGTGTTCCGCGGCGCGGGCGTTGGCGCCCAGCATGCCGTAGGCGTAGGGCACGGCCAGCAGCGATTCCTGCACGGCGGGGTCCAGCAGGTTGCGGGAACGGAGTTCCAGCCACGGCACCAGCGCGCGTTCGAACTCAGCGTCCGCCGAATCGGCCCAGCCCGTGCCCAGAAGGGCCTTGTTGGAGAACGGGCCCTGCAGCCGCACCCGCTCCAGCACCGGCCGGGAAGCCTGCGGACGCTCGTCCTGCAGATAGCTATAGCCCAACGCGACGTTCGCCTTGTCCCGCAGGCTCCTCAGCTCCTCGCTGTCGGCGGGGATGCGCCCGACCTCGTCCAGCAGCGCAGCGCCCTCCGCCAGCTGACCGTTGCGTACCAGCGCCACCCCCAGGTTGTAGCGGGCGTAGGCGAGCCAGTCGCCGGGCCCGCGCCAGTCCGAGAGGTTGTCGATGGCTTCCTGGTAGCGCTCCTGGCCCATCAACACCTGAGCGGCCAGCATGCGGCGCTCGGCCTCGAGCTCCTCCGGCAACGCATCGCGGATCTCCGCCAGCGCCAGTTCGGCGTCCCGGTGATAGCCCCGCTGGAAGCGGATCTTGGCCAGGAAGAACCAGGTCCGGTCCCGGATCGACGGATCGGTGCTCTCGGCGAGCAATCGCTCGAAGATGAGCGACGCCTCTTCGTGCTGGCCGTAGGAAAGGTAGAGTCCGCCGCGCAGCAGCTCTGCCTCGGCGGCGTGATCCGCCACCAGCCCGCGCTCTTCGGCTGCGGTCAGATGCACCAGTGCGGTGAAGTAGTCCCGCTGATAGAAATGGAAAAGGACCTCGCCGTAATGCGGGTCCTCCACGGTGACCGGCCCCTGCTCTGCGCCGGCGGCCGCCGGCAGCAACAGGGCCGCCGCAGCGGCCAGGAATTTTCGCCCGGCCACCAAATCCCTATTCCCACTCGCTAACGACGAACTCGGGCTGTTGCTTGTGCTTGCGGTCCGAGATCTTGAGTTCCATGTACTTGGCGCCGATGCCTTTGTCGAACACCAGATCCGCGCCGCGTCGGTAGTCCCGGCCGTGGGGCCCCTTGCCGCTGAAGAAGGCAACCAGCTCGTGCTCGCCCACCTTCAGATTGCCGACGTGGATGCGGTGCACCCCGCCCCGACGCAATGCTTCGGCCTCGCGCTCGGTGTAGAGATAGTTGGCGACCTCCTTGCCGTTGACCTCGAGACTCACCGACTCCACGTCGAAAAAGATGCCGACGTCGAGAGAGACGAACATCGCCACCTGGGAGTTGGCCGGGAACAGGAGATCCTCCTCCAGCAGGAAGAGCTCCCGGTTGAGGTCCAGCACCTCTTTCTTCAGCGACTGGACCTGCTGGTCGAGGCTGCGGAATTCCTGCTCGTCTTCAGCATTGCCAACATTGCCGCTATTGGCAGCATCGGCGGCATCGGCGGAAAGCACGTGGGCGTTGATGCCCGTGATCACCAGCAGCAGCAGGGGGAAAAGCAATCGTCTCACTGTCCTGACTCCGGGCGCCGTGGCGCCTGTTCGCGACCGGTTCCGTCCGCCATCATTCGCGCAGCAGCGTGCGAACCTGGTCCAGGTAGTACTCTTCGTAGCCGGGCTTGTAGCCGTAGTGCGTGTAGCGGACCACGCCCTCGCGATCGAGGATCACGGTGACCGGCATCGCCTCCACCCGATACAGCTCGCTCACTTCCTTGCGGTCGTCGAACAGCACGGGGAAGCTGATGCCGAGTTCCTCGGCCATCTCCATGGCACGACGCGGGTCGTCGTCGATGTTCACGCCGAGCAGCTGGAAGCCCACGCGCTCGTAGCGGTCGTAGAGTTCGTCGAGCAGCGGCATCTCCTGGCGGCACGGTCCGCACCAGGTGGCCCAGAAGTTGATCATGACGACCTCGCCCCGGTACTCGGAGAGCCGCAGGTTGTCGCCGTCCAGGCTCGTCAGGGCGAAGTCGGGCGCCTGCTGGCCGTCGAGTGCGCCCTTGCTGGCGAGTGCCGGCGTAACGGCGAACGCCACGAGCAGCAGGGCAGCGAATGATCTCCTTATCTCCATCACGGACTCCTCACTGGTTGCACGGGCGACGGGCCCGCACGGATTGCACGGACGGCGGGCCCGTGCGAATTAGGCCGGCGACAGCCCGTGCGGATGACACGGGCGGCAACCCGTCGGCGACCGGACATAATGGTCGCAGCGCTTGCACGTAAACGGCCGTGATGCCTGTCACAGTACCGTCAGGCCTGGCTCGGGCCAGTCGACGGGCACGCGTGTGACGGGCAGCGACGGCCGCCGCAGGGATCTCTAGCAAATGGCGTGCCAGCCGCGGCCGGGGCGCGGTTTATCAGGGACTTAGCAGCGGGGTGGCATCGAGCAGGCGGCGCCGGTGTCGGCAACAGCGGACAGGCCCGGGCGACCGCCCGGTAACGCACTGAAAGTTATCGTGTTTTGCTGTCGCCGAACGGCGACGCCCTTGTCACTCCGGCGGGGCCAGCCCCGCGGTGTAATGCATGCGCCCGCCGGCATCGATCACGATGGCCTCGTAGCCGGGCAGCTCCTCGATGAGAGCCAGCCCGCGCTCGACGCCGAGCACGAACACCGAGGTGGACAGGGCGTCCGTGAGCACGCCGTCCGGGCCCACGACGGTCGCGCTGTAAACGCCCCGGGCCGGCTCGCCGGTGGCGGGCGAGAGGATGTGGTGATAGCGGACGCCGTCCTCCTCGAAGTAGCGCTCGTAGTCGCCCGACGTGGAGATGGCCTCGTCCACCAGCGGCAGACGCACGGCAACGCCCTCCTCGGAGCGGGGATCGCGCACCCCCACCACCCAGGGCTCCCCGCCCCGGTCGCCGAGCAGGCGGGAGTCGCCGCCCGCCGTGACGATGGCATGGCGGTAACCGGCCCCGGCGAGCACGGCGACGGCGCGCTCCACGGCGTAGCCCTTGGCGATGCCGCCCAGGTTGATGCGCACGCCGTCGCGCCGGAAGCGGATGGCATGGCCCTCCGGCACCAGCGTGACCAGACGGTAATCCAGGCGCCCGATCTCCTCCTCGATGGTCCCGGCGTCCGGCCGCCTGCCCGCGCGGTAGTCGTAGTGCTGGCCGACGCTGTCGTAGGTGATGTCGAAGGCCCCGTCGGTCAGCCGCGATACCCGCAAAGCCGTCTCGACCAGTCCGTAGAGTTCCTCGCCCGTCGGCACCGGCCGCTCGGCCGCATCGCGGTTGATCTCGGAGATGCGGCTCTCGTCGATATAGGTGCTCATGAGCTGCTCGATGCGGTCGATCTCGGCGATGGCCGCATCCACCGCCGCGGCGGCGGCCTGCCGGGACGCGTCACCCTCCTCGTGCCAGAGCCGGACGCTGACGAGCGTGCCCATCATCGTCTCGCTGCGGTCCAGCCAGGCCGCGGCGGCCGGCTGGGCGAACGCGAGGCAGGCGAGCAGGCACCAAAGCGCTGGTCCTGCCGTGCCGCGATGGGTATGCTCGGGCCCCGGGACTGTTGCGGAGAGCCCGTCCATGTCTGGATTTCTCATATTCCTCGGCCTGATCGTCGTTGTCGCCGTTTTCGGCATCGGCATCTACAACCGGCTCGTCAACTCGCGTAACCGGGTGAAGAATGCCTTTGCGCAGATCGACGTCCAGCTCACGCGCCGCTACGACCTGATACCGAACCTCGTCGAGTCGGTGAAAGGTTACATGAAACACGAACGTGAGACCCTCGAGGCCGTCATCAGTGCCCGTAACGCCGCCGCCTCCGGTCTGACCGCGGCGAAGGCCGACCCCGCCAACGCCGATGCCATCAAGCAACTGGCGGCCGCCGAGGCGACGCTGGGCGGCGCGCTCGGACGCCTGTTCGCCCTGGCCGAAGCCTACCCGGACCTGAAGGCCAACGAGAACATGCTGCGCTTCCAGGAAGAACTCGCCAGTACCGAGAACAAGGTGGCCTTCGCGCGCCAGGCGTTCAACGACGCGGTGCTCACCTACAACAACACCCGCGAGAACTTCCCCAATAACATCGTCGCCGGCATGTTCCGTTTCGAGCCGGCATCCTTCCTGGACATCGAGTCCGAGGAGAAGCGTACGGTGCCGGAGGTCTCGTTCACCTGATGCGCAGGAGCGGCGCCGCCCGCTGAGTAGCCGCCGTGAACTTCTTCGAGGCCCAGGACCGGAGCCGGCGCACCAGCCGCTGGCTCGTGGCGGTCTTTCTGCTCGCCACCGCCGTCATCATCGCCGCGGTGACCCTGATCGTGGCGGCCGCTCTCGCCCTGATGCAGCCGGAGACTGCTGTCGGCCTGCTGAACGGCGGCCGCCTGTCCGCAAACGCCGGCCTGCTCGGCACCGTCGCGCTGGCCACGGGTTCCGTGATCGGCCTGGCGAGCCTGTACCGCACGGCACGCCTCTCCGATGGCGGCGGACAGGTGGCACGCGAACTCGGTGCGACCCCGGTGCCCACAGACGTGCAGGACCCGCTGCGGCTGCGCCTGCGAAACGTCGTCGAGGAGATGGCCATCGCCTCGGGCGTGCCGGTGCCCGAGATCTACGTGCTTGAGGAAGAGCCGGGCATCAATGCCTTCGCGGCCGGCTTCAACCCGGGCGATGCGGCGATCGCCGTCACCCGCGGCACGCTCGAGACGCTGGACCGGGACGAGCTGCAGGGCGTGGTCGCCCACGAGTTCAGCCATATCCTGAACGGCGACATGCGTCTGAATATCCGCCTCATGGGGCTGCTGTTCGGCATCCTCGCCATCGCGCTGGCCGGCCGCATGGTGCTGCGCGGCACGCGTCACGTGCGTCTCGGCAGCCGCTCCGGGCGGGGCGGCGCGCCGGTCGTGCTCGTCATCGGCGTGGGGCTGTTCCTCATTGGCTCCATCGGCGTTTTGTTCGCCCGCCTCATCAAAGCCGGCGTCTCCCGGCAGCGGGAGTACCTGGCGGATGCCTCGGCGGTGCAGTTCACCCGCCAGACACAGGGCATCGCCGGCGCGCTGAAGAAGATCGCGGCTGCGAGCGCGGGCTCGCGTTTCCGCGCCGCCGATCCCGAGGAGGTTAGCCACATGCTGTTCGCCTTCGGCGGCCGGTCGTTCACTCGCCTGATGGCCACCCATCCGCCGCTGGACAAGCGCATCCTCGCCCTCGATCCCTCCTTCGATCCGGACAGTCTCGCCGACATTGCGCCGGCCGCCGGGGCGGTCGCCGACGAAGAGGGCCGGACCGCCGGCCTCGCGGGGGCGGGCACGGCCGGCACGGGAGACGTCGCCCTCGACGCCGAGCGCATCACCGCGAGCATCGGCAATCCGGGTGACGAGCAGGTGGCATTCGCAGGCCGCCTGCGGCGCACGATCCCGGAAGAGGTGCAGCACGCGGCACACTCCCGCGACGGTGCCGTGTTCCTCGCGCTGGCGCTGGTCCTGCACGCGGAACCGGCGGCGAGGCAGCGCCAGCTGGCACTCCTGCAGAGCCGTATCGGCGAGGCGCGCACCCGGCGCGTGGAGAGGCTGCACGAAGACAGCGCCGCTCTCGGTCCTCTCTACCGCCTGCCGCTGCTCGAACTCGCCTTCCCCGCCCTGAAGGACCGACCGCAGGCCCAGCTCGCCTTCCTGGTCGATCTCGGCGAGGAACTCACCACCCTCGACGGCGGGCTCGATTTCTACGAATACTGTTTCACGCGGACGCTGCGAGGACACCTGTCCGAGGCGCTGGCACCCCGCGCCGAGGCCCGGCGCCAGGGCACGGACATCGGCCGCCGGAGCGCCCGCACCGCGGTGCAGCGGCTGCTCGCCACCCTCGCGGCACACGGTGCGCGCAGCGAGGAGGCGAGCCGGCGTGCCTACGAGGCCGGCGTCGCCACGCTGGACGGCGACTGGCCGCCGTATAGTCCGCCGCCCGACTGGCAGCGGCAGCTGGACGCCTCGCTGCAGGTGCTGCGCCAGCTCTCCGGCCGGGCCCGGCGCCGCGTGGTGGTGGCGCTGATCGCGGTGATCCGGCACGACCGGCGCACCACGCTCGCCGAGGCGGAACTCCTGCGCGCCGTCTGCGCCATGCTGGATTGCCCCGTGCCGCCGCTCGCCGCGGAGGTGGCGGAGCACTGACGGCCCCCGGATCGCCGCTCGGCGAAATCGCGTATCATTCGCAGCGTATTACCGCTTCGACAAACACTGCGAACCGGCGCCGCGGCCGCCTGCGGGCGGCCCGCCGCCGGACGACCCGAACAGCGAATCAGAGAGCGAGCCAATGAGAATCCTGATGACCGCCTGGGTGTGTGCGGCCGTCCTGCTGGCCGGCGCCGCCCGGGCCGAGACCCCGGAAGAACAGCGCCTCATCAACGCCACCGAAGTGCTGGAACAACTGGCGGCCATCCCGGAGGACGGCATCCCGCCGGCGCTGCTCGGCAGCGCCTACGGCGTGGCCGTCATTCCGGACGTGCTGAAGGTTGGCCTCGTGCTCGGCGCCCGGTGGGGCAAGGGCGTGCTGGTGGTGCGTCAGCCCGACGGCCAGTGGAGCCAGCCGAGCTTCATTACCGTCACCGGCGGCAGCGTCGGCTGGCAGGCGGGCGCACAGTCCTCGGACCTGATCCTGGTCTTCAAGAACCGGCGCGGCGTCGAGGGCATCACCGACGGCAAGCTGACGCTGGGCGCCGATGCGTCGGTGGCCGCCGGACCGGTGGGCCGCTACACCTCCGCCAGCACCGACATCCGTCTGCGCTCCGAGGTGTATTCCTACTCGCGCAGCCGGGGGCTGTTCCTGGGCGTGGCCGTCGACGGCGCCTCACTCGGCATCGACCAGGCCGCCAACGCCGCGTTCTACGCGACGCCGGGCGTGGAGGCGCAGGCGATCTTCTCGGCCGACGGCGTCACCGCTCCCGTGCAGGCGCGGCGCTTCGTCGCCACCCTCACACGTCTGACGCCCGAGGACGGCACGGCGCTGCCGCCGCCGGCGCAGGAGCCCGGCGGTGACACCGGGTCGGCACCGGTCCGCGACGGGCCGGAGCCCGAGGTGCGCACCTATGGCATCGGCGACGGTGCCGGCGAGCCGCCGCCTCCGGAGGGCGAGGAGGAGGCAGAGCCGGAGACCTTCGAGCCGGTCGACCCCGACGAATAAACCGGAGCGGCATTCGCCTCGGCGGCCATGGATTCCGCGCCCGAACGCGATGCCCGGGTGAAAGCATTTCCGGGCGCGGGCCCGGCGGCCGCTCAGCTCTCTCCGGACTGAGCGATCCCGGCGCCCGGCTCGTCGCCGGGCGATTCCGTTGCCGGCATCTCGTCGTCGCGCTCCCCCGGTGTGGTTTCGCCGCCGGGTGCGGCGGCCCCGCCCTCGATCAGCTGCCGCATAAGCTCCGCCTCCTCGGCCCGGCGCTCCGCTTCCTCCGCGCGCTGGCGGGCCTCGTCGGCCGCTCGCTGCAGGGCCCGCAGCTCCTCCAGCTTGCGCTGGGACTGGGCCTCCAGCTTTCGCAGCCGCTCCTCCTCCTCTTCCACCGAGATGCGCTGCGCTGCCTCCCTGGCATTCTGGCACTCGGGGTCGCGCAACGTGCGAGTGCGGTCGGCGTTGCAGCGGGCGAGCGTCGCTTCGAGAGCGATCGGATCGTCCAGGAAGTCGGCCGTGGTCCGGGGCGGGGGCTCGGGCACACAGCCTGCCGCCGCCAGGGCGGCGACGGTCAGGAACACTCTGCAGATTCGCGGTTTCACTGGATTACGGATCTCTGCCCGGCGGCACGAAACGCGAAAAATACTACCACGCAGGGCGGGCCCGTCCCGTGACGCAGGTCCCGCCCCCGCCATGACCCATGTCGCCACACAATACCGCCACGAAATATCGTCGGTTACCATTCCCGGACGTCGCCACGAGGGCCGCCCCGGCACGGGGCCTTGCCGGGGAGCACCATGGCCGTGTCTGCTCGAAGCCAGTTCGATCTGCTGCGGGAACGCCGGTTCCTGCCGTTCTTCGTGACTCAGTTCCTCGGCGCGCTGAACGACAACGTACTGCGCAACGGGCTGATCTTCCTGCTCACCTTCCACGCCGTGAGCGTCGCGGGGCTGGCGCCCTCGCTGGCGGTCAACCTGAGCGCCGCGCTGTTCATCCTGCCGTTCTTCCTTTTCTCCGCCCTCGCCGGCCAGCTCGCCGACAAGTACGACAAGGCACTGCTCATACGCCGGGTGAAGCTCGCCGAGATCGCCCTGATGCTGCTCGCCGCCTTCGCCGTCACCGCCGCCCACGGCGGCGCCCTGCTGGCGCTCGTGTTCCTGATGGGCCTGCAGTCCACGATGTTCGGCCCGGTGAAGTATTCGATCCTGCCACAAACCCTGACGGGGAGAGAGATCGTCGGCGGCAACGCGCTGGTGGAAGGCGGCACCTACCTGGCCATCATCCTGGGACTCGCGATCAGCGGGCTCGCCGTGGCGGCCGGCGGCCCGGGATCGGTGCTGCTCGCATTGCTGCTGCTCGTCTTCGCGGTGGCCGGCTATGCCGCCTCGCGCTTCATCCCGGAGGCGCCGCCGCCGGAACCGGACCTGGTGCTGCGCTGGAATCCGTTCACCGAGACGCTGCGCATCATGCGCTTCGCCGGCGAGGAGCGCAGCGTGCTGCTCGCCATCCTCGGCATTTCCTGGTTCTGGAGTTTCGGTTTCGTCGTTCTGTCGGAGCTGCCGGTCTATGCCGCGGAGATCCTGCGCGGCGACCCCGGCGTCGCCACGGTGCTGCTGGTGGCCTTCGCCGTCGGCATCGCTCTCGGCGCCCTGCTCTGCGAGCGGCTCTCCGGGCGCCGCATCGAGCTGGGCCTGGTGCCGATCGGCGCGCTGGGCCTCACGGTGTTCGCGCTGGACGTGTACCTGGCGCACCCGACCGCGGCGGCGGGGGAGCAGGCCGGAATCGTCGCCACCTTCGCCCGGGAAGGCTCCCTGCGGGTGTTCGTCGATTTCCTTTTCCTGGGCGTTTTCGGCGGCCTGTTCAGCGTGCCTCTGTACGCGCTGATGCAGGAGCGCAGTGCCGAGCGACAGCGCTCGCGGATCATCGCCGCCAATAACATCATCAATGCCCTGTTCATGGTGCTCGCAGCCGCGCTGGCCCTGGCTGCGCTCGCCGCCGGCCTGACGCTGCCCGGGCTGTTCCTGGTGCTGGCAGCGGTGAATGCCCTGGTGGCCCTCTATCTGTGCGTGACGCTGCCGGAATTCGTGCTGCGGGTATCCGCCTGGTTGCTGGTGCACGTGATGTACCGGGTGCGCTTCCGGGGGCTCGAGCACATCCCCGAGACCGGACCGGCGGTGCTGGTCTGCAACCACGTCAGCTTCGTGGATGCGCTGATCATCGGCGGACTGGTGCGGCGCCCGGTCCGCTTCGTGATGCACCATCGCATCTTCGCGGTGCCCGTGCTTTCCTACCTGTTCCGCGCCGCCCGCGCCATCCCCATCGCCTCGCGCCGCGAGGACGCGGCCCTGCTGGAGGCCGCCTACCGGGCCATCGACGACGAGCTGGCGGCCGGCCACCTGATCTGCATCTTCCCGGAGGGCGCCCTGACGCCGGACGGGCGCATCGGCGAATTCCGCGCCGGTATCGAGCGCATCCTGGCACGGCGGCCGGTGCCGGTCGTGCCGACGGCGCTGCGGGGTCTGTGGGACAGCTGGTTCAGCCGCCGCGGCGGACGAGCGCTGCTGAAGAGACCGCGTCGTTTCCGCGCCCGGGTGGAACTTCAGGCGGCCGCGCCACTGCCCCCGCGGCGGGTCACGGCCCGGGGGCTGGAGATGGTCGTTCGGGCCCTGCGGGGACCGGCTCGCTGACCAGGGCCGTGCCCGCGCGCAGGCGGTCCCGCCACTGCTCCACCAGCACGGCGGACTCGCCCTGCAGCGGCGCCACCTCCGCCGCGCCGAAGTCCACGCCCACCGGCCGCGGCGCGCCGAAGCCGGCCAGCACCCGCACCTGCTCGCCGTCGTCGCCCGTCAGGCTCATGCCGCCGCGGATGACCGTGGCAGGCAGCAGCCGGGCGGACTCCGGAAGCAACTGGAATACCGAGAGGCGGTAGCGATGCAGCCAGTGGCCGCTGCGCGCGACCAGGTGATCGCCGCCGGCGCTGAACTCCAGCGAGGTCGCCGGCCCGGGCAACGGATCCGCCGCGCCTTTCAGCTGGCGATCGGCCATGTCGAGCAGCTGCAGCGCGCCCTCTGCGGTGGCGACGGCGAGGATGCCGCCGTCCCGGGTGGGAGCCAGCGCCGTGACCGGCCCGCCGACGCCGGCGAGACGCTCCAGCCGACCGTCCTCGTCCAGCCGCCATACGCTGCCCGATGCGTCGCCGAACAGGAATCCCTCACCCCCGGGAAGGCTCCGGACCGCCGTGATTCGGGCGCCCGGCTGGCGCTCCGACAACAGCGTGCCATCCCGGGCATCCCATATCCGCAGATGGGGCCCGGCGATCACCACCACGCGCCCGCCGTCGGCGGATACGGCCAGCTCGCTGACCGGATGGGCGCTGGGCTGCAGCGCGATGAACTCTCTCGGTTCTCCCGCCTCCGCGTCCCATACCCTCAGGCTGCCGTCCGCAGCGGCGCTGGCCAGTACGCGGCCATCCCGGCTGAAGGCCGCGCAGCAGACGGCCCGCGCATGGCCGAAGTAATCGACCTGCTCTGCAGCCCGTTCGCCGCCGCCAGTGCCATCGGCATTGCCCCTGCCATCGCCCCGGCCACTGCTCTGGCCACTGCTCCTGCCATCGGTGCGTTCATTGCCCCGACCATCGCCGACCGCCTGCAGGCGCAGGCTGCCGTCGCGGGTACCGATGGCCATCGTCCGGCCGTCCGGAGACAGCGCGACGACCGTCACGGCGCCCGTCCCGCCGGGACCGGCGGCCTCCGTGCGGGGCGGCAGGCGCCACAGACGCATCCAGCCTTCGCCCGGGCTGCCGGTCAGCGCGAGCCGATCCGCTTCCCGGTGGGCGGCCCAGATCGCCTGGCCTGTCGCAAAGCCGCCCCTCAGCAGAGGCCCGGCCAGGGTCTCCAGGTCTTCGTCGAGCAGCCGGAAGCCGGACGCGGCAGACCCGACCAGCAGGCGGTTGCCGGTCTCGTCGAAACTCACCCGCCAGGGGCCCGGCCCCCGGAAGCTGCGCACGCGTGCCTGCCCCTCGTCGCCGGCACGCCACAGCATCAGGCCGCCGTCGGCGAGTTGCACGGCCAGGCGATCGCCTCCGGGATCGAAGTCCAGCGCGGCGGGCTGGCCCGGCGGATCCAGCTCCGCGGCGGGCTGTTCGTCGCCGAAACGCCAGATGCGAACGGCGCGATCCGGATCGGCGACGGCCACCATGCGGCCGTCGGGCGCGATCGCGATCGCGCCGTGATCCACGCCGGCCGCGGTGGCCCCGAGCTGCCGGCCTTCGATGAGATCGAAGGCCTCCACGGCCCGCTCCGGCCCGGCGCCCACCAGGGCGAGCATCTCGCCGTCCGGCGACAGGGCGCTCAGCGTCGCTTCGCGCCCGACCCCCGGCAACTCGACAGGATCCCCGGTGGACAGGGTCCATGCCTCGATGCCGGCGGCGCCCTGCACCAGCACGACCCGCTGATCCAGCACGAAACCGATGATGCGCTCTTCCCGGGTGATCGGCAGCGTCGACACGGGACTGAGCGAGGCCAGGTCCCAGACCCTGGCGGCGGCATCGCCTGCCGGCGGCACGGCGATGGCGTAGCGTCCGGCCGGACCGAGGAACAGGGCCGACGCGGATTCCGGTGTCGGGTCCTCCAGCGGCAGCGCCGGTCCGGACGGCGCGCCGTCGGCCCGGACGTCGCCGAAATCGAGACTCCAGCCGGCCAGGGCGCCGGTGACGCCGGGCACCCGATCTGCGACGGAGAGCGTCCAGGTGCCGCCCCGCGGCTCGTCCGCCAGCGGCGCCAGCACGCCGTCCGCTTCGGCCGTGAAGCGATGGCGCAGCGCAGACGCGCCGGCGAGGCCCGGCTGGAAGGTCACGCTGCGGCCCGAGGGGGCGGTCAGCGTGATGCTGAGGTCGAAGGGACGATCGTGATCGAGCTGGGCCTCCAGAACCAGCCCCGCGCCGGCCCTGCCCTCGGCCTCCACCTGGCGTCGGCTGACCGCCGGCAGGAACGCGAGCGCCGTGGCGTCCCAGGCGGGTTCGGCCACCGGCGGCAGGCGGTCGATGCGCCAGGCATGCACGCTGTTGCCGCGCACGGCGATCAGCCGGCGGCCGTCCCGGTCCAGCACGGCCTGATCGAAGCCCCGCGGCACGCGCAGCGTCGCCGCCAGCAGATCGTAATCCGCGCCGATGAGCGCGGCCGCCCGGCGGCGGCGCTCGACGGTGGGCTCCACCAGCGAACGGAGCCTGGCCAGCAGGGCGGCGTCGCGCTCGTGGCGGAATTCGGAGGCCAGCGCCCTGCGGTCCCAGAATTCCGCCACCAGCTGATCGGCCAGCGGCTCCGCGCCCGGCAGCGTCCGCAGCAGCTCGTCGGCCGCCTCCACGGCCGCGACGTCCGTGGCGTCCCGACTCATGCGGGTGAGATAGTCGAGGAACATGCGGTCCGCGCTGGCGCCGTGGCCGGGCAGCCGGGAGAGCGTCTCCCAGGCTTGCCGTGCTTCCGGCAGGGTCGCGCTGGCCGAGGTCAGGACCGCCGTCCAGGGCCGCGGCAGGAACTGGGTGTACCAGATCGGGACCAGTATGGTGAGCAGTACCGCCGCCGCCACCGCGCTGATCCGCCGCCAGCGGAAGGGCAGTTGCTCGTTGGCCCAGCGTGCGGTGAATACCTGGTGGTAGAGGCGGCTGCGGACGGCCAGCGTGCCGCCCCTCGTCGGCACCAGCAGGCCCTGCGAGATCAGACGCCGCTGTGCCGGCGACTCGGGGTCCAGGATGACCTTGCCACCCTTGCGCACGCGGCCGTACACGGCGAGGATCTCGTCGTGCTCCTTGCGCGGCTCCGTCAGCGCATGATGCAGGTAGCTCAGGTGGGGCTCGTTGCGCAGCGCCGACGGGTTCAGGTACAGCCGGTAGACGAGCGCATCGACGACGAACGCCGGATCCTCCAGGTCGGCCTCCCGCATCTTCGCCCGCGCGACGGCACGGGCGAGTTTCTGGGTGAGATAGGGCTGGCCGTTGGTCCAGAAGTGGATCCGCTCCAGCGCCTCCTTCGCGCGCGGCGCCGGCAGCCCGAGCGCAGGGCCGAACACATCCAGCTGATGCAGTCGGAAGTCGCGCAGCACCACCGGCTGGGCGACGGCGAAGGGCGAGTATTCCGAATCGGCGTCGAAGCCTTCCGGCACGCTCATGCCCAGCATGACGAAGTTGAGCCGGGCCAGCGCCGGCTCCGCGGCGCGGGCGTTGTGGGCCGCCCGGATGCTCGCCAGCAGCTGCTCGACGCCCGGGAAGTTGTCCAGGCACTGCATCTCGTCGATGAAGATGGTCACCGGTCCGCTCGTGCTCTCCAGGATGAGATCCCAGTAGAGCTCCGTGAGCCGCTGCCGGTTGGTCAGCACCGCCTTGTCCTGCCACCACTCCTGCAGGTCCACCTTGAGACGGAGCTGGCGGATCAGGCGGAAGGCGAAGCTGTAGAACCAGCGCCCCAGGTCGTCCGGCCGCTCCCGGGCGCCCACCTGGGTGAGATCGACCACCGCGACGTGGCGGCCCTCGCCGCGCAGCTCCTCGGCGAGCCGGGCCATCAGGCTGGATTTGCCCATGTGGCGCGGAGCCATGACCTGAACGTATTCGCCGGCGCGCACCAGCCGTCCGAGTTCGCGGTCGGCGGCCCGGCGCACGTAACAACCCCGGCCCGGCTGCACGGGCCCGCCGGCGACGAAGAAGCCGTCCGGATCCCGGCGGCCGACCTGTTTCTTCTTGCCCGGCTGGCTCATCGCACCCCGGCGGTTATCATGCGTCCACCGGCCCGTCCGGCGGACGGACTCGAGCGGGTCATTCTGGCCAAATCCGCTCCCGGGCGCTATCCCGGCGGAGGTTGACGGCGACCACGGAACCATGGAAAGCACGGAATTACTGAAAAGCGATACATTCGGCCGCATCCTGCGGGTGCGCGATGCGGCCGGCCGCAACTGGATCCGGCGCGACGTCGGCGCGGCGCCCGCCTGGTCGCGCTGGCTCGCGCGCCGGCTCGCGCGCCGCGAGGCACGGGCGCTGGCCGTGCTGGCGGCCGTGCCGGGCACGCCGGCCGTACTGCGCGCAGGCGCGTGGGGCCTGGACCGGGAATGGCTGGCCGGCCGCCCCATGCACGACGCCCGGCCGCGGGATGCGCGCTACTTCCGCGAGGCCTTCCGGCTGCTGCGTCGACTGCACCGTGCCGGTGTCGCACACAACGACCTGGCGAAGGAGCCGAACTGGCTGGTGGCCGACGACGGCATGCCGGCGCTGGTCGATTTTCAGCTGGCCTCCGTCAGCCGCCGCCGCGGCCCCCTGTTCCGGCTGCTGGCCCGGGAGGACCTGCGTCACTTCCTGAAGCACAAGCGCACCTACCGGCCCGAGGCCCTGACCGCGCGGGAGCTGCGCATCCTCGCCACGCCGGCCTGGACCTCGCGCATCTGGATGGCCTCCGGCAAGCGCCTCTACCTGCTGGTCACCCGCCGCTGGCTGGGCTGGGCCGACCGGGAGGGCGCCGGCGACCGCCCTCCCCGTCCGGACGGACGGCAGTGACGCGGCCCGGCTAACCGTTATAATCCCGCCTCCCCCTGGAACTGCGGGCCGAGCCGCGAGCCGTCATGGATTACGCCCACCGCCACAATCTCGTCGACAAGGACAGGGCCGGACGCGACCGCCCCTGGGGTATCCGCGTCACGCTGCCGCCCTCGGACCCGTTCAACAACCTGGTCGACGAGGACTGGGAGAAGGTCCACTGGTACGCCACGGAGCGCGAACGGGACGAGGCGCTCGAGCGCATGCGCGTCCGCCACGGCTACTATCGGATCGGCGACGAGGTGAGCCTCATCTTCGAGAAGGTCGGGAAGCGGACCTGATGCCGCTCCGCGCCGGACACGGAGCCCGCCTTGCGTCGGCGCTCCTGCCGGCCGCCGCGCTGTGGGCGGGTGCCGTGCCCGGCGCGGCGGAGGCGGTGGCGGAGGCGGCGGAGGAGCCGATCCAGGAGATCGTGGTCACCGCCACGCGTCGGGACCAGCCACTCATCACCGCGACCGGCAACGCCGCGCGGATCGAGGGCGAGGCGATCGACGCGCTCGGGCATCATCACGTGCACGAACTCATGCTGGAGATGCCGGGCACCTGGATCAGCCGGGGCAGCGGCCAGGAGCACCTGACGGCCATCCGCTCGCCCGTCCTGACCGGCGCCGGCTCCTGCGGCGCGTTCCTGTTCCTCGAGGACGGCCTGCCCGTCCGCCCCACCGGCTTCTGCAACGTGAACCAGCTGTTCGAGGTCAACACGGAGCAAGCCGCCGCCGTGGAAGTGGTGCGCGGTCCGGGCAGCGCCTTCTACGGCTCCAACGCGCTGCACGGCCTGGTGAACGTCATCACACCGGACCCGCGCAGCGACCGGCGCCGCGGCTTCAGCGCGGAGGCCGGTCCCAACGACTACCTGCGGGGCTCGGCGCGCTGGGCCGGCGGCGAGACCGCGCCCTGGGCGCTGCGGCTGCACGCAGAGGAAGACGGCGGCTTCCGCGAGGATTCCGGCTACGGACAGGGCAAGCTGAACCTGAACCTCGTGACGCCGTTGGCCGGCCGCGACGTGCGCTGGTCCTTCGCTGCGACCCACCTCGAGCAGGAGACCGCCGGTTTCATCCTCGGCCAGGACGCGTACGAGGACCCGGACGTGAACCGCACCAATCCGAATCCGGAGGCCTTCCGGGATGCGGACGCGCAGCGGCTCAGCGCCCGCTGGAGCGCTTTCAGCCGCGACGCCGTCGAACTGGATCTCACCGCCTACGCCCGCCGATCGGACATGGATTTCCTGCAGCACTTCCTGCCGGGCCAGCCCCTGGAGGAGAACGGCCAGGTGAGCGCCGGCGTGAACGGCGTGCTCGATTTCACCGGCGGCACCCTGCCGCTGCTCGCCGGCATCGACGTGGAGTGGTCCGACGGCTGGCTGCGCCAGACCCAGGACGGACCGGTGCAGGACGGCCCGCCCTTCCTGGTCGAGACCCGGCCGCCGGGCAAGCAGTACGACTATGAGGTGTCCGCCTGGTCGGCGGCGCCCTTCGTGCACTGGACGCCGACCGTCGGCGAACGGCTCACGCTGGAGTTCGGCCTGCGTCTGGAGCACCTCAGCTACGACTACGACAACCGCATGCTCGCGGGCAACACCCGGGACGACGGCACGCCCTGCGGCTTCGGCGGCTGCCTCTACACCCGTCCCGCCGATCGCAGCGACGATTTCACCAATCTCGCCCCGAAGCTCGGCTTCAACTACCGCCTGGACGCCGCGCAGGCCGTGTTCGCCAACCTGCGCCGGGGCTTCCGCGCGCCCCAGGCCACCGAGCTCTATCGCCTGCAGAACGGCCAGGAAGTGGCCGACCTGGACAGCGAGCGCGTGGACAGCCTCGAGCTCGGCTATCGCCGCCTGGGTGACGCCGTGCGGCTGGAGCTGGTGGCCTTCCTGATGGACAAGGAGGACAGCGTCCTCAGGGACGCGGAGGGCTTCAACGTGAGCGGCGGCGCCAGCCGGCACGTCGGCGCCGAGGTGAACTTCGACTGGCTGCTCACCGATACGCTGAGCCTGTCGCTGGACGGCACCTGGACGCGCCAGACCTACCGCTTCGACCTCGTGGCCGACCGCGGCGAGACCTTCGTCGCCGGCAACCTGGTGGACACGGCGCCGCAGACGCTCGCCAACCTGAAGCTGCGCTGGGAGCCGGTGCCGGGCTATGCCTTCACCGCCGATCTGCGCCACCAGGGCAGCTACTACCTGGACGCCGAGAACGAACACCGCTATCCGGGCCACGAACTCCTCGACCTGGGCGCCGAGTTCGACCTCTCGAGCCGGCTCGGCCTGCGCGCCCGGCTGAACAACGTCACCGACCGGGACTACGCGGACCGCGCGGACTTCGCCTTCGGCAATTACCGCTATTTCCCCGGCCGCGGCCGGGAGTTGTACGTGGAGCTGGCCTGGCGGCTGGCGCCGGCCCGTTAGCGGGGTGGGACTGCCGCGGCCTATCCCTCATAATACCGGCATCGCGCGACGCCGGCGCCCGCCTTCCGGCGCCGCCGCCGGAACAACGACATCCAGAACGGAGACACCATGTCCGAACCAACACTGACACCGCCCCAGGGCGGCGAGAAGATCGTCAACGACAACGGTAACCTGCGCGTGCCGGACAACCCCATCATCCCCTACATCGAGGGTGACGGTACCGGTCCGGACATCTGGGCCGCCGCCGTGCGGGTATTCGACGCCGCCGTCGAGAAAGCCTACGACGGGCAGCGCAAGATCCACTGGATGGAGATCTTCGCCGGCCAGAAATCCAACGACCGCTACAACAGCTGGCTGCCCGAGAGCACGGTCGAGGCGTGCCGGGAGTACCTGGTCGCCATCAAGGGGCCGCTGACCACGCCCATCGGCGGCGGCATCCGCTCCCTCAACGTGGCGCTGCGCCAGCTGCTCGACCTCTACGTCTGCCTGCGCCCGGTGCGCTGGTTCAAGGGCGTGCCCTCACCCGTGCGCAACCCCGCCGACGTGGACATGGCTATCTTCCGCGAGAACACGGAGGACATCTACGCCGGCATCGAGTTCCAGGAGGGCTCCGACGACAACGCCCGCTTCCTGCGCCTCTTCAAGGAGAACTTCCCGGCCGAGTACAACAAGATCCGATTCCCCGACACCTCGGGCATCGGCATCAAGCCGGTCTCCCGGGAAGGCACCGAGCGGCTGGTGCGGGCGGCCATCCAGTACGCCATCGACAACAAGAGGAAGAGCGTGACCTTCGTGCACAAGGGCAACATCATGAAGTTCACCGAGGGCGCATTCCGCAACTGGGGCTACCGGCTGGCCGAGAGCGAGTTCGCCGACCAGACCTACACTTGGGACCAGTACGACCGCACGCTGGCCGAGAAGGGACGCGACGCGGCCAACGAGGAGCAGGAGGCGGCGCTGGCGGCGGGCCGCGTCCTGATCAAGGATGCCATTGCCGACATCACGCTGCAGCAGGTGCTGACCCGGCCTGCGGAGTTCGACGTGATCGCCACCATGAATCTGAACGGCGACTACCTGTCGGACGCGCTGGCCGCCCAGGTCGGCGGCATCGGCATCGCGCCGGGCGGCAACATCAACTACGAGACCGGCCACGCCGTGTTCGAGGCCACCCACGGCACCGCGCCGAAGTATGCGGGGCAGGACAAGGTGAATCCGGGCTCGCTGATCCTCTCCGGCGAGATGATGCTGCGTCATCTCGGCTGGGAGGAAGCGGCCGACAAGATCATCCAGGCCATGGACGCGACCATCGGCTCCAAGACGGTGACCTACGACTTCGCCCGCCTCAAGGAAGGCGCCACCGAGGTGAAGTGCAGCGAGTTCGCCACGGCGATGATCGGCAATATGTAGGCTGGCGGATTACGTCGATCTTGAGCGCAGCGGACGATGAAAACGCCTCCACGATGGCCGCCGACACGGCGGGGTTCATCGTGGAGGCGTTCCTTCATTACAACCGGGAATTCCGCCTCATCACCCAGCGCGCACGCGGTCGTTTCGAGCGGCGGGAGTGGGCCGCGGGGCAGCAGGACGCGGCCGAGCGCATCGACCTCTACGACAAGATCGTCAACGGCACCGTCGCCGAGCTGAAGGGACGCCTCGGCGAAAGGGCGCAGGACCGGGAACTCTGGGCCGCCATCAAGGAACACTATGCACGGATGATCCTCGAGTATCCGGACTCGGAGTTCTTCAAGACGTTCTTCAGCTCCATCACCCGGCGCATCTTCGCCACCATCGGCGTGGACCCGGCCGTGGAGTTCATCGCGCTCGATGTCGAGCCGACCGAGCACCTGCTGGACGGCATCCAGCGCCGCGTCTACAAGAACCGTGGCGCGCTCGACTTCGTCTTCGACGAGATGCTGTCGGACTACAGCTTCTCCGTGCCGTTCCGCGACCGCGAGCGCACCATCAACTACATCACGCTGGAGGTGAACGCCTTCCGCGAGTCGCACGGGCCCGATGCGCGCATCCGCCGCATCGAACTGCTGGAGCCCGTCTTCTACCAGGGCACGCGGGCCTATCTCGTGGGGCGGATACAGGGCAACGGCTGGTGGTCACCGCTGGTGATCGCGCTGAAGAATACGGACGAGGGCATCTACGCCGACGCGGTGATCCTGTCGGAGAACGACGTCAGCATGCTGTTCGGCTTCACCCGCAGTTATTTCCACGTGGATCTGGAGGTGGTGGGGGCAACGGTCGCCATGCTGAAGTCCATGCTGCCGCAAAAGCCGATCGCCGAGATCTACACGGTGCTGGGCCGTGCGAAGCAGGGCAAGACGGAGCGCTATCGCAGCTTTTTCCACCACCTGGAGCAGTCGGACGACCTGTTCGTGCGGGCGCGGGGCGACAAGGGCATGGTGATGGAGGTATTCACGCTGCCCTCCTACGACATCGTGTTCAAGATAATCAAGGATCGCTTCGCCTTCCCGAAGACGACGGTGCGAAAGGACGTGCTGGAGAAGTATCAGCTGGTGTTCAAGCACGACCGGGCCGGGCGGCTCGTGGACGCGCAGGAATTCCGCCAGCTGGAATTCGGCAAGCACCGCTTCGAAGAGTCGCTGCTGGCGGATCTGCTGACCGGCTGCGCGGATACCTGCCGGATCGAGGGCGACGACCTGATCGTGGAGCACGCCTACATCGAGCGCCGGCTGACGCCGCTGAATCTCTACGTGCAGGAGGCGGAACACGACGACGCGCTGCGGGCGGTCATCGACTACGGCCAGGCGATACGGGATCTGGCCTTCAGCAATATTTTCGCCGGCGACCTCCTGCTGAAGAACTTCGGCGTCACTCGCCACGGCCGGGTGATCTTCTACGACTACGACGAACTGTGCCTGGTCACCGAGGCGAATTTCCGCAATATGCCGACGCCGCGGGATGACATGGAGGAGATGCAGTCGGGTGCCTGGTTCTACGTGGGACCGAACGACGTGTTCCCGGAGCAGTTCATCGAGTTCCTCGGCCTGAAGCCCCAATACCGGGAGGCCTTCATGGAACACCACTCCGAACTGCTGCAGGCGGAGTGGTGGATCGGCGTGCAGAAGCGCCTGAAGGCCGGCGAGATCATCGAGGTGGTGCCCTACTCGCCGCGCAGCTGGGCCGACCACCGCGGCCCGGGCCTCTCCGCCCTGCGTCACTGAGGTGCCGGACCGAACTTTTTAAACTTTTGAAACTTATTTGCCGGGAAGACGGCGAGCAATGGTGGCAGCCGCCTGTGGACTGCCACGATGAATAAGTTTCAAAAGTTTAAAAAGTTCGGTCC
>Ga0102925_1000048_pt1 | contig 56149 bp, 57 predicted proteins | sample SalPonR1_A_D1_MG_FD_78216 | JGI IMG/M metagenome (GOLD analysis project Ga0102925, IMG submission 78216) | Salt pond soil microbial communities from South San Francisco under conditions of wetland restoration - Salt Pond MetaG R1_A_D1_MG | ecosystem: Environmental > Aquatic > Marine > Intertidal...
AGCCGGGGTCTTTCGCAAGTGCAGAAATGACGCATCCGCGCCGCTTGAGCGATTAAATGCGACGCGTGCGGCTATTATCGGAAACCTGCGCCTCTGGCCAAGGCCGGGGGGCCAGCCCCCCGGACCCCCCGAGGTATTTGAGGCCAGATGAAGGGGAAGGCGGGCGTGCCGTTTTCTTTGGCGCTGGAACCTTGAGCGGAGCTGCGCTATGCCACAGCCGCATCGCAAAGCAGAGGCCGCCATGTATATCGCCACGCTGATCGCGCCCGAGGGCGCGCTTGATCCCGCCCTTGTGGAGTCGCTGCGCAACGCATGGGGCGGGGGCGATGCACAATGGTTGTCGCCCGACGAGGCGGCGGAATTCGCGCTGGCCGTGATCCCCGCGAACCGCTGGGAGGTCTGGGCCGATCTTCAGGAGCAACAGGTCGACCTGGTGGTCCAGCCCGCAAAGGGGCGGCGCAAATCCATGCTGCTGGCGGATATGGACAGCACCATGATCGAGCAGGAATGCATCGATGAGCTGGCCGAGGTCGCCGGAGTCGGCGCGCATGTCAAGGATATCACCGCGCGCGCCATGAACGGGGAGCTGGATTTCGAGGGCGCATTGATCGAACGGGTGGCGCTGTTGAAGGGCTTGGATGCGGGGGTGATCGACGAGGTGCTGGCGACGCGCATTTCCTACATGCCCGGCGGCAAGACCCTGGTGGGGACGATGAAGGCCAATGGCGCGCATTGCGTTCTGGTGTCTGGCGGGTTCACGGCCTTTACCGCGCGGGTCGCCGCGGATCTGGGGTTCGATGAGAACCACGCCAACAGGCTCGTGATCGAGTCGGGCCGGCTGAGCGGCGACGTCGCGCGGCCGATCCTGGGGCGCGAAGCCAAGATCGGCGCGCTGCGCGACATCACCGCGCGGCGCGGGATCGGCCATGACGACGTGATCGCCGTGGGGGACGGTGCGAATGATCTGGGGATGCTGGGCCTTGCGGGCACAGGGGTCGCGCTGCATGCGAAACCCTCGGTCGCGGCGCAATGCGACATCCGGATCAATCATGGTGATCTGACGGCGCTGCTCTATCTTCAGGGCCATGCGCGTAACAGCTTTGTCGGCATCTGAGGCGCAGGACGCTTGCGGCGGGGCGCGCGCCGCCCCATATGGGCGACATCGGGAACTCAGGCAGGCAGTCAGGCAACCATGACATCACGACAGAAGATCGGCGCCCTGATCGACAAGCGCAGCGTGCAGAATTTCATCCTTGCGGTGATCCTTTTCAACGCCGCTATCCTGGGGATGGAGACATCCAAGGAGATCATGGCGGTCGCCGGGCCGTTGATCGTCATGCTGGACAGCATCTGCCTTGCCATCTTCGTGGTCGAGATCGCCGCCAAGATCTATGCGCGTGGCATGGGCTTCTTTCGCAGCGGCTGGGGCATCTTCGATTTCGTGATCGTCGGCATCTCGCTCGTTCCCGCCGCGCAGGGGCTCAGCGTCTTGCGCGCGCTGCGTATCCTGCGCCTTTTGCGGGTGCTGTCGGTCACACCCTCGCTGCGCCGCGTGGTCGAGGGGCTGATGAGCGCGCTGCCCGGCATGGGCTCGGTGTTCCTTTTGATGGGGATCATCTTCTATATCGCCTCGGTCATGGCGACCAAACTGTTCGGCGCGACTTTCCCCGAATGGTTCGGCACGCTGGGGCGCTCGGGCTATTCGCTGTTTCAGATCATGACGCTGGAAAGCTGGTCGATGGGCATCGTGCGCCCGGTGATGGAGGTCTACCCCCATGCCTGGCTGTTCTTCGTGCCGTTCATCCTGATCACCACCTTCGCGGTGGTGAACCTTGTGGTCGGCCTGATCGTCAATTCGATGCAGGACGCCCATCACGCCGAAGACGCCGAGAAAACCGACAGCTATCGCGACGAGGTTTTCGCCCGGCTCGAGCGCATCGAGTCACTGTTGCAGGACCACGCCAAGCGCTGAGCGGGGCAGGGCGCGCGCGCCCTTATTCGCCGAGCTTCGCATGCACCTCGTCAAGGTCGATCTCGCCGATCGGCATCTTGTTCGACGGATCGTCGAAATCGTATTTGAACAGGCTGAAATCGCGGTGATAGATTTCGCGCATCAAATGCATCGAGAGATCGTCGAAATAATCCTCCACCGGGTGGGCGCGCTTGGGGCCGTGACCTTCGGATTCGTTGAAACGCGGGATTTTCTTGAGGTTCACCTTGTGCGGCGTGTTGAGCGCATCCAGAACCTGCTGCATCCCGTCGTTGAAACTTTCGGTCCAGACGATCCTGTCATAGGTGCCGCCATTCACGATGAAGGTCGACACATGGCCCGACATGGCTGACCAGTGGATGTCGGGCTCCATCGGGCGGCGCCAGCGGATCGTGTCCCGGGTGAACAGCAGGAAGCGGCGGAAGCTCTTGATCTGGTCGAATTCCTGCTTGCCGTCATCGCCGCCCACCTCGATCCCGTATTTCTGGATCAACAGCGGAACCAGCTTGCCGCGATAGCGTTTGCCGTTGCGCTGGATGCCGCAGATCTTGTCGAAAAAGCTGGACAGGATGCGCGTATAGGGGTTGCGCACGCAGGTGAACGCATAGGAGCTGTGGGTCTTCGCATTGGCGCTGATCAGCGGCTGGCTTTCGTCGCGCGACCACTTGTGCAGCCCCTCGGTGGCGTCATGGATGTCGCCGTCGAAAAATGCCCCGTGATCCGAGTAATACATGATCTGCCCGATGGTCGAGCAGGCGCATTTTGGCACCACGCGATAGACCACGCTTTCGCTTTCGGTCATCCATGTTCCTGGAAATCCCATGCCTGCCGTCTCCAAACCATGCGCGCAATATATCGCGGCTTACGTTACTAACCCGTTCAAAAAAGCAGAGAAAGCCTGTTTATTCAATTCCCGTTCAGGTCTATCACTGTAAACGGTTCTGGCAGCATTCGGTAATCTGTTCTCAATATGGCAAAAATCGCGTTCATACTTCTGTGTCACAAGGATCCCGACGCGATCATTGGGCAGGCCAGAATGCTGACGGCGGCGGGCGATTGCATGTCGATCCATTTCGACGCCCGTGCCAAGCCCGAGCATTTCGCCCACATCAAGGCGGCGCTTGCCGACAACCCCAACGTGACCTTCGCAAAGAAGCGCGTCCGCTGCGGCTGGGGCGAGTGGTCGCTGGTTCAGGCCACGCTGAACGCGCTCGAGGCCGCGGTCGATGCCTTTCCGCGCGCCACCCATTTCTACATGCTATCGGGCGATTGCGCGGCGATCAAATCGGCCGCCTATACGCGTGAATTCCTTGATGCAAATGACGTGGACTACATCGAAAGCTTCGATTTCTTCGACAGCGACTGGATCAAGACCGGCATCAAGGAAGAGCGGCTGATCTACCGCCATTTCTTCAACGAGCGGCGACAGCCCAAACGCTACTACGCCTCTTTCGCGTTACAGAGATGGCTGGGCCTGACCCGTGCGATCCCGCATGACATCCAGGTTCAGATCGGCAGCCAATGGTGGTGCCTGCGCCGCCGCACGGTGGAATGGATCCTCAACTTCACCCGCACCCGGCGCGACGTGATGCGGTTTTTCCGCACCACCTGGATTCCTGATGAGACATTCTTTCAGACCTTGGTGCGTCACCTTGTCCCGGAAAGCGAGATCAGCACCCGCACCCTGACCTTTCTGATGTTCACCGATTACGGGATGCCGGTGACCTTCTATAATGACCATTACGACCTGCTGCTCAGCCAGGACGCTCTCTTCGCCCGCAAGATCAGCCCCGAGGCGATCGAGCTCAAATCCCGCCTCGGTGCGCTTTACGCCGATGATACGGCCCGCTTCCAGATATCAAACGAGGGGCGCAGCCTGTTCAAGTTCCTGACCGGGCGCGGCCGGATCGGGCGCCGCTTCGCCAGCCGCTTCTGGGAAACCGAAAGCACCCTTGGGCGCGACCGCGAACTGATGATCGTGGTGTGCAAGAAATGGCATGTCGCCAAGCGGCTGATCGAAAGGATCCGGCAGGTCACCAACGTGCCGACCATTGAATATCTGTTCAACGAGGAACACACGGCTCTGCCCGACCTTGGAGGCATTCAGGCCAGCCTTGAAAAGCGCACACGCCACCGCCGGGCACTGATGCGGATGCTGTTCGACTATTACGACACGGACAGGCTGATCGTCTGTATCGACCCGGCCAACCTGGATCTGCTCCACGATTTCGCCAGCGACCGCTCGATCACGAAGATGCTCGAGGTGCAGTGCAGTTTCTCGGATGAATTCCTGGCCGGTCACGCCAAACGCGTCGGCCTTGCCGGTGATCAGACCCCGCGCGAAACGCTGGAACGCCTGCTCCCCACCATCCGCGGCGACATTAATTTCGAAAGCGACCGCATCCGTGATGCCGAATTCGATAATCTCGCGATCCTGCGCGAGGGCGACCAGCCCGAACAGCATGCCCGCGTCATCGCGGGCTTTCTTGATATCGCACCCGACAAGGCGCTAGAGGTAGCTCAAAGCGAGCATCTCTTTGCCGACTGAGGAAACGACGCCATGCCTTATGCCTATGACGACCAGAACATCTTTGCCAAGATCCTGCGTGGCGAGATCCCCAACGACACCGTCCTTGAAACCGAGCACAGCCTGGCATTCAACGATATTCAGCCGCAGGCGCCGGTGCATGTGCTGGTGATCCCGCGCGGCCCATATGTCTGCTACGATCATTTCGCGCAGCAGGCGTCCGATGCCGAAATCCTCGATTTCACCCGCGCCATCGGCGAGGTGTGCCGCATCAAGGGCGTGGCCGATGACGGCTTTCGCCTGATCTCGAATGCTGGCGAGGCCGGCGTCCAGGAAGTGCCGCACCTGCATGTCCATATCCTTGCGGGCCGCCCGCTGGGGCGGATGCTCCAGAAACCGGGCTGACCCGCAAAGACAGGGCTGGGCCTCAGGCGGCTTCCAGCCCCGCGCGGGTCCGCGCTATGGCCAGCGCCGCCTCGGCGGCCTCGCGCCCCTTCTGGGCGAAATGGGCGGCGAAAACGGCGTTGTGATGCGCGGTATCCTGGTATTGATGGGGCGTCAGCGACACCGACAAGACCGGCACGCCGCTGTCCAGTCCCGCGCGCATCAACCCGTCCACCACGGCCTGCGCCACGAAATCATGGCGATAGATGCCGCCATCCACGACCAGCGCCGCCGCGACCACGGCGCCATAGCGCCCGCTTGACGCCAGATCGCGCGCCAGTAGCGGCATCTCGAACGCGCCGGGCACGTCGAAGACATCCACCCGTTCGGGCGCGATGAGTTCATGAAATCCGTCAAGCGCGCGATCGACGATATCGGAATGCCAATTGGCCTTGATGAATGCATAGCGGGTGTGTGTCATATCAGGTCTCCTTTCCTTGTCGACACGTCTCACCCAAGGCGCAGCACGACAGGAAGGCGCGGGGCGCGCGATTGCCCCGCTGGTCCTGACGTTCTCTTCCATCCGGACTGTGACCGTCGGCTCTGGAATCGCACCAGATCTGCTGACCCCCGGACATGATCCATGACGGCGGGGCGCTCGCGGGCTTGGGATGTGCCGTTTGGCGCGCCCCTTACCGCCGGTGGGGAATTTCACCCCGCCCTGAGAACAGCGCCGATCATTCCCGCAAAGCGCGGCACTGGCAAGGTGCAAAACGAAGAACGCCCGCGTCACCAAAGATGACACGGGCGCGGGGATCGTCGAAGTGGCGCGCGCGCTGAGTGATGCGCGCGCGCCTGTCTCGGGCAGGCCGGGGATTACCCGCCCGATGTCTCGGGCAGCTTGCCGGCATCCTTGGCGGCGGAGATCTCGTCCTCGCTCAGGCTGCCATCGGCATTCGCGTCAACTGCCGAAAACGTGCCGGCTTCCGCATCGGGATAGGCCTGCTGGAATTCCGACATGGTCACGGCACCGTCGCCATTGGTATCCATTTCGGCCGCGGTGCTGGCCAGTGCGGCACCCGGCAGAGCCAGGGCGAAAGCGAAAGTTGCTGCAGTCGTTGTCTTGAACATGGGAAATGTCCTTCTCTCACGTTGTCATTGACGAGGGCGTGATTGCCCTCTGCCATGCAAGGTGGGGATGGACGGGCCAGGTGTCTGCGCGCTGCGCGCCCGGCGCCCGGAATCTGCGGAAACAGGCCGGAATCATCCCTTGCGATCAGCACCTTGCCGCCACTGATCGCGCCGTCCCGGCCCAGTGGCGAGAACCCGCGCGGCGCTGGGTGCGCTTTGCGCAAGGACCCGCAGGGGATGCGCCCCGGTAGCGGCTGGCGGGAACCCGCCGCGCGACTCGGGGCGGCTCAGAACAGGCCCGCGACGGGCCTGATCGTGCCGGTTTCGATTCCCCGACAGTTGATGATGGGCGCATTCATGAACTTTCGGGCCGCCGGATGCGCGGCGTCCAGAACCCCGAGCCGCGTCAGGATCGCGGTGATCGTGCATTCCGCCGCGCGGGTGCCGCCATCGGCGCATTTCATCGCCACGCCCAGCTTGCGCCCCGGAATGATCGCGATGAAATATCCCTCGGCCCCGGTCTTCAGGGCGACTGGCTCCTTGCAGGCGCGCATCAATTCGGTGCAGGCGCGGGTCTCGCCCGCCACCAGCTCGGGATGCTTCACCATCGCCTGCCACAGCTGCACCGCCGCGTTCTCGCGCGCGCCGCCATCCTCTTGCGCAGCGGCGAACCAGGCCATCGCGCGGGCCATGCCCTTGAGCGAGGTCGCGAAATTCGGCGCCGAGCAACCGTCGATCCCGAAACACGGGCTGGTCTCGGCGGTCACATCCTCGAAGGCCTCGAGACATGCGCGCTGCATCGGATGATCGGGCTCCACGTAGTCCGGCCCCCAGCCCATATGCTGCGTCAGCGTCAGGAACCCGGCATGCTTGCCCGAACAGTTGTTATGCACCTGACAAGGCTGCGCATGGGCGCGGATCAGCGCATCGCGCGCCGGTTCATCCTTGGGCATATGCGCGCCGCAGCGGAAATCATCGTCGCTCAGGCCCAGATCGGCCAGCCAGGCGTTCACCCGGTCGGTATGGATCGCCGCACCGCTATGCGAGGCACAAGCCAGCGCCAGATGCTCCGATGTCAGCCCCCGCGCCTTGGCCGCGCCGCTTTCGAGCAGCGGCAGCGCCTGAATCATCTTGGCCGAACTGCGCGGATAGATCACCGCATCCGGGTCGCCCCAGGCCTCCACCACCTCGCCCGCGGCGTCGCAGATCACTGCATGGCCGCGATGGACGCTTTCCACCAGCGGGCCGCGCAGGACTTCGGTCATTTCAACGGGTTCGCTCATCTGGGCCTCCGGTCGGCTGGTCTGTGCGGTTTTCCGCCAATTGCGTCTTTCATGTCTCGCCTGTTTCAGGCTAATATTGCTATGTCGAGTAGGAAAGGGCCGTGCAAGGCACAACTCCACCAAAGGAGGAGCGCACGCTCGTTAATTGAGGCTAGGACAGCTTGGAGGCTGGACATATGGTATCACGTATCGCACGCGGCTGCGCCGGCGCCCTTCTGACGCTGGCGGCAACAGGCGCCTGGGCACAGGAAGAAAGCACAAATCAGGTCGCCGCCGAAACGGCATGGAGCGTCTTCGAGGACAGCGACCCGCGCGAATGCTGGGCGGTCTCTTCACCCACCGAGACCGTGAACACCAAGGACGGCCGCGTCGTCGCGGTCCGGCGTGGCGACATCCTTCTGATGACCTTCTTTCGCCCCGAGGCCGGGGTGAACGGGCAGGTGGCCTTCACCGGCGGCTATCCCTTCGCGGGCGGGTCCACCGTCAACGTCACCGTGGACGGCACCGAGTTCGAGATGTTCACCGAAGACGAATGGGCCTGGCCCGCCAACGCCGAAGATGATGCCAAGATCATCGCCGCGATGAAGCGCGGCGCCGATGCGGTGCTTACGGCGCGCTCCTCGCGTGGGACGACCACGAAAGACACGTTCTCGCTGCTGGGTTACACCGCCGCCATGGAAGAAGCCCAGAAGCGCTGCCAATAGCGTCGCGTCACCGCGCCCGCCCGGTCAGCCCCGCGGTGCCGCCGCGCGGCTGAGCCGGTCGTTGATCGCAACACCCAGCCCTGTTCCGGGGATCGGCGAAACCGCGATCACCGCCGCGCCGCGCGCATCAAGCGCGTGCAGGTGATGAAACAGGTTGGCTGCAGCCTCGCGCAGATCACCCGTGTCCGACAGGTTCAGATCACACGCGACCGGGCCGAAACCCAGCAACAGCTCGCCCTCCCGCCGCGTGTGTGCATTCAGCCGCACCACGGCCCCCGGCGCGTAATGGGAGTCCAATTGCCCCGGCGCGTTGATCTCGCCGCTCGCTTCGGGCCGCAGCACCGGCGTGCCCAGAACCGCCTCGATCTCCTCGGCGGGGATGCCGCCGGGGCGCAGCAAAACGGCCTGCGCCTTGCCATCCGGGCCGTCCCTGAACCCCAGGATCGTCGACTCAAGGCCAACCCCGCAGGCACCGCCATCCATGATCGCCTCGATCCGCCCGTTCAGACCCTCGGCCACATGCTGCGCGCTGGTCGGGCTGATCCGCCCCGACGGATTGGCCGAAGGCGCCGCCAGCGGCCCGCCGAAGGCGTGCAGCAGATCGCGCGCCACCGGATGTGCGGGCACCCTGATCGCCAGCGTCGCAAGGTCCGCCGTCACCAGCGGCGACAACCCGGACCCCGCCCTGAGCGGCAACACCAGCGTCAGCGGCCCCGGCCAGAACGCTTCGGCCAGCCGTGCGGCATGCCCGGACCATTCCACATAGCTCTGCGCGGCTTCGGCGCTTTCCACATGCACGATCAGCGGGTTGAATCGCGGTCGCCCCTTGGCCTCGAAGATACCGGCCACGGCGCGGTCATTGCGCGCATCCCCGCCCAGCCCGTAGACCGTCTCGGTCGGAAAGGCGACCAGCCCGCCTGCATGCAGGATGTCGGCGGCGCGCGCATGGCCGGTCTCGTCAGGCGCAAGGATTTCGGTGATCGGGCTCATGGGCTTTTCTGACGTGGCGTTCCGGTTGCTGGCGACTGCGCCGCTTGTAGGCTAGGTTCCGGACGCAATGCATATAGGGGCGCAGCATTTATGCCAAGCCGCCCCAACGCACAAGGACAGGAGGAAGGGTGATGCCATATCGCGCACCCGTTCACGATTATCAGTTCATTCTTGACCACATCGTCGGCCTGTCGCAGGTCGCCGCCACCGACCGCTTTGCCGAGGCCACACCCGACATGACCGCCGCCATCCTGACCGAGGCGGGCCGCATGTGCGACACGGTTCTGGCGCCGCTCCAACGCGCGGGCGACCTTCACCCGGCGCGGCTGGAAAACGGTGTCGTGCGCAGCGCGCCGGGTTTCGCCGAGGGCCACAAGGCCATCGCCGAAGGCGGCTGGGTATCGATCGCCGCCGACCCGGCCCATGGCGGCATGGGCCTGCCCATGGCCCTGACCGCCTCGGTCAACGAAATGATGAGTGCCGCCTGCCTGGCGCTGCAAATTCATCCGCTGATGACACAAGGCCAGATCGAAGCGCTTGAACATCACGCCAGCGACGAGATCAAGGCGCTTTACCTGCCCAAACTGGTCAGCGGGGAATGGGCCGGCACCATGAACCTGACCGAATCTCAGGCGGGATCGGATGTCGGCGCTCTGGCCACGCGGGCCGAACCCAATGACGACGGCAGCTACGCGATCACCGGGCAGAAGATCTATATCAGCTGGGGCGACAACGACTTTTGCGAGAATGTCTGCCACCTCGTGCTGGCCCGCCTGCCCGATGGCCCGCCGGGCACCAAGGGAATCAGCCTGTTTCTGGTGCCCAAACGCATCCCCGATGAAAACGGCGCGCCGGGGCGTGCCAATGACCTTTCGGTGGTCAGCATCGAACACAAGATGGGCCTGCATGGCAGCCCGACCTGCGTGATGCAGTATGACGGCGCGACCGGCTGGCTGGTGGGGCGCGAACATGACGGGATGCGCGCCATGTTCACGATGATGAACAACGCCCGCCTTGGCGTCGGCGGGCAGGGCATCGGCGTCGCCGAAGCCGCCTTCCAGCATGCGCTGGCCTATGCGCAGGAGCGCAAGCAGGGCCGCAGCCCGATCAAGGACGGCACCGGCGCGATTATCGACCATGCCGATATCCGCCGGATGCTGGCGGTGATGAAGGCCGAAACCTTCGCCGCGCGCGCGATCGCTCTGGATTGTGCCGTTGCCATCGACATGGAAACCGCGACCCAGGCCCCCGAATGGGCGGCGCGCGCGGCGCTCCTGACCCCCATCGCCAAGGCGTTCGGCACCGATACCGGGATCAAGGTGGCCGATCTTGGCGTGCAGGTGCATGGCGGCATGGGTTACATTGAGGAAACCGGCGCCGCGCAGTTCCTGCGCGACGTGCGCGTCACCGCGATCTACGAGGGCACCAACGGCATTCAGGCGATGGACCTTGTCGCCCGCAAGCTGATGGATGGGGGCGAGGCCGCCCATGCGCTTCTCGACGAGATCGAGGCCCGCGCCGAAACCGCCCGCGCCCGCCTTCCCGACCTTGCCGAGCCGGTCTGGCAGGCCTCCGAGACCCTGCGCGAGGCGCTCGACTGGATGCTTGCGAACAGCGATCTCAACCAGCGTTTCGCCGGGGCCACGCCGTTCCTTGCGGGTTTCGCGCGGGTGCTGGGCGGGCATTACCACCTTGCCGCCGCCATGGCCGAAGAGACCACCGGCGCGCGCACGCGCCTCGCGCGGTTCTACATCACCCGCCTTTTGCCTGAACATCACGGCCTTCTGGCCCATGCCACCGCCGGGGCGGACGGGCTCTATGCGCTTTCGCCCGAGGATTTTTCGGCATGATGGACGGACTCTCCGAACCCCTGCGCTACCCTTGGCGCGATCCTCCGGGCGAGGGCGAGGCGATCAGTGTCGCGCCCGGCGTGCTGTGGATTCGCCTGCCGCTGCCGATGGCGCTCGATCACGTCAATATCTACGCTCTCGACGAGGGCGACAGCTGGACCATCGTTGATACCGGTCTCCAGTCCGCCCGCAGCATCGCGCTCTGGGAAAAGCTGCTGACCGGTCCGCTTGAGGGGCGGCCCGTGTCGCGTGTGATCCTGACCCATCACCACCCCGACCATATCGGTATGGCGGGCTGGCTGATGGATCGCTTCGGCGCCGAACTCGTCACCTCGCGCACCGCCTGGCTCATGGCGCGGATGCTCATCCTCGATGTCGAGGACCGCCCCAGCGATCAGGCGCTCGCTTTCTGGTGCCGGGCCGGGATGGACCCCGACATATACGCGGCGCGCAAATCCGCCCGCCCCTTCAATTTCGCCGATCGCTGCCATCCGATCCCGGTGGGCTATACCCGGTTGAAGCAGGGCGACACCCTGCGCGCGGGCGGGCGCGTCTGGGACGTTCACATCGGTCACGGCCACGCCCCCGAGCACCTCACGCTCTGGAGCCGCGATGACAATCTCGTGATCGCAGGCGATCAGATCATCGCCTCGATCAGCCCCAATATCGGCATTTACCCGAGCGAACCGGATGCCGATCCGCTCGCCGAATGGCTTGAATCCTGCGGTCGCCTCGCGGGGCTCGCGCATCAAGATCACCTTGTGCTTTCGGGCCATAAACTTCCCTTTACGGGCCTTCCGGTGCGGATGCGCCAGCTGATCGAGAACCACCACGGCGCGCTTGATCGTCTGCGCGCGCATCTCGCCAGCCCCAAGACCGCCGCCGAGTGTTTTGCGCCCCTCTTCAAACGTCGCATCGACGAGGGCACCTACGGGTTGGCGCTGGTCGAGGCGCTTGCGCATCTCAATCACCTGTATCACGCTGGCGAGGTGACACGCACGGATCGCGCCACCGATGGCGCGTGGCTCTGGCAGGCGAAAGGATAGGCGCATATGGACGACGAAATCCGCACCTCGGCGGAATATCACGAGGGCGACGCACTGCCGCGCCGCCACGAGGTCCACTCCGACCCCGACACGCCCCCTTGCGACGAACTGCCCGAAGGCATGCGCCGCAAATCCCTCGAAAAGAAAAGCCCCGCCGAATGGGCCTATGAGCGCCTGATTCTCTACATCAAGAATTTCGAGGAACAGCTCGACAACGCGCATGAAGTGGCAATGGGCTTCACCGGCGGCGATGCGGGCGTGCTGCGCATCGAGGGGATGGGCTATTTCGAGCCCGATATCGTGACCTTCTATGGCACCGACGCCAGCGGCGCGCGCAACCAGCTTGTTCAGCATGTCAGCCAGCTCAACGTGATGCTGCGCGCCCTGCCCAAACGCATCGAACAGGAACCCCCCCGCCGCATCGGTTTCCGCCTTTTCGAAGACCTCGCATAAGGCCCGTCACCTGCGTCAGCTTGGAGGGTGACAGGCCATGAGAAATGCAGTATCCAACTTGCTGATTTTGACCGCAACGGCGAACATGAAGGACACGGGAAACATGGCAGACCACAAGCATGGCGAGATGGATATCGAAGTGCAGGAAAAAACCTTCGACGGTTTTGTCAAAATCGTTGCATGGTCATGTGTCGCGATCATCGCGTTCCTGATCTTCGTGGCGATGGTCAACGCCTGAGCAAAAGGGCGGCGCCATCGCGTGCAAGGGGACATCGAATGCGTGGTTGGGTGATTGCGGTCTGTGCCGCGCTGAACTTGGCGGGATGCACCGCCACCGAAGTCTGGGCCCCTGACGAAGCCGTGGCGAAAGCCAGCTACCGTCACAGCGGCCCGCCCCGCCTGACCCTCTACACGATGATCAACAACCAGAGCGGCGCCGGGGCGCACAGCTCGCTGATGGTCAACGGCTCCGAGCGGGTGATCTTCGATCCCGCCGGGTCGTTCAAGCACGAAACCCTGCCCGAGCGCAACGACGTGGTCTTCGGCATCACCCCCCAGGTCGAGGATGTCTATACCCGCTATCATGCGCGTGAGACCTTCCGGGTGCGTGTGCAGAAACTCGATGTCAGCCCGGCCACCGCCGAACGCGTGATGCAGCTTGCAAAATCCAACGGCCCGGTCCCTCCGGCCCATTGTGCGCGCGCCACCTCGACCCTTCTTGCACAGGTCTATCCCGACGCGGTCGAGACCACATGGTCGCCGGTGCGCCTCTCCGAATCCTTCGCCACCCTGCCCGGCGTCACGGGGCGGGTGCTGCGCGAATATGACAGCGACGACAACAGCAAGGTGCTCGCGGACTGGGATCCCAATCGCGTCGCCAGAGCGGCGACCGGCGGCTGATCTGCCCGCCCGTCAGGGCGCCTAACCCAACAGGTAAAGCCCACCATAAAGCGTGGATGCGCCCAGAAAGATTGCCAGCAACATGTTGCGCGTCAGAACCCCGGCAGCAATCGTGACCAGCGCCGCCGCCAGACGCGGCGCATCGGGTGCCCCGCCCGTCGCCTGTGGCCAAACCACCAGCGGCGCCACCAGCCCCGGCAAGACCGCCACCGCCGTATAGCGCAGATGCCGCAGGATCCAGGGCGGCAAGGGCCGGTCCCCGATCAGCCCGGTGAACACGAAACGCAGCCCGAAACTGCCCAGCCCCAGCACGATCATCACCAGCCACAATTCGCCCTTGTCGATCATGCCCCGCGCCTTTCCGCCCGGCGCTTGTCGATCAGCTCGACCTGTGCGCCCGTCATCATGCCCAGCACCCCCGCTACCAGCAGGCCAAGGTTGAACGGCATGAAGGCGAAGACCAGCGCGCTCAACACCGAAACGAAGCCCGCCGCCACATGTGCGCGCGTGCGCATCATCGGCCCGATCAGCGCCAGAAAGGTGATCGGGATCGCGAAATCCAGTGCCAGCCCCTCGGGAATGGCCGTGCCGATCATCGCCCCGACCCCGGTGAACAGATACCAGGGCGGACAGATCGGCGCCGCCACCCCGAAGAAATAGGTCAGCCGCTGCCTTATGTTCCAGTCGCGCCGCTCGTCGAATTTCAGCACCGAACAGGCATAGGTCTGATCGACTGTGAAATAGGCCGCCCAGGCGCGCTGTCCCAATGTCGCCTCGCCCAGATAAGGCGTCAGCGAGGCCGAATACATCGCCATGCGCAAATTGACCGCCAGCGCCGAGATCATCACGATCAGGGTGGGCGCATCGTTGCGCATGAGCTCGATGGCGGTGAACTGCGCCGCCCCCGCGATCACCAGGAACGAGAACGCAACCGTCTCGAACACATTGAGCCCCGCCTCGGTCGCCACCACCCCGAACAGGGTCGAGAACGGCACGATCACCAGGATGAAGGGCGAGCCGTCCCGCACACCCTGCCAGAAGATGGATTTGGAGGTTTCCGTCGCCACGTCTACGTCCTAGATTGTCCGCATGACACCGGCCTAGACCGAACCCCAGGGAGATGCAATTGGCGAGATCCGACGATCTGTCCGGCTATATCATCGCGCCCGATCCATCGGCCCCGCGCCTGACGCGCGGCGTCGAAGGCGTCGATCACGATGGCACGCCCGTCCATATTTCCGTGGTCGAGGAACGACCCCTGACCATTTTTCTCAATGGCCAGGAAATCGTGACGGCGATGACCATTGGCGATTATCCCGAATACCTGGCGCTCGGCTTCCTGCGCAATCAGGGGATGCTGCGCGCCGATGAAACCGTGCATCGCGTCGATTTCGACGAGGATCTCGAAACCGTGGTCGTGCGCACCGACGGGCAAACCACCTACGAAGAGAAGCTGAAAAAGAAGACCCGCACCTCGGGCTGCGCCGTGGGCACTGTGTTCGGCGACATGATGGAAGGGCTCGAAAAGGTCGCGCTGCCTGACCTTCAGGTGCGCACATCCGATCTTTACGCGCTCGCCTCGCTGATCAACCGCACGCCCTCGCTTTATCTCGAGGCGGGGGCGATTCACGGCACGGTGCTTTGCGCGGGCGACCGCCCGCTGGTCTATATGGAGGACGTGGGCCGCCATAACGCCGTCGACAAGATCGCCGGCTGGATGTTTTCCCAAGGCGTCGGCCCCGGCGACAAGCTGCTTTACACAACCGGACGTCTGACCTCGGAAATGGTCATCAAGACGGCCCTGATGGGCATTCCCGTGCTGGCCTCTCGCTCGGGCTTTACCGCATGGGGCGTGGAAATCGCCCGTCAGGTCGGACTGACCCTGATCGGCCGGATGCGTGGCAAACGCTTTGTCTGCCTCTCGGGCGAAGAACGGCTCATGCGCGATGCCGACCCCGCCAGCGTCCCCGAGGAAGACCACAAGCACCGCCGCAAGGGCGCGCCGACATGACGCCGTCGCTTTGCACGATCCGGGGCGCCGCATGATTCAGCCGCTTGGCGTGATCCTGGCCGGAGGGCAGGCCAGCCGCATGGGCGGCGGTGACAAGGGGCTTTTGTCCCTTGGCCATCGGACCATCCTCGATCATGTGATCGACCGGCTCGAACCGCAGGTGGCGGGCATGGCGCTCAATGCCAATGGCGACCCCGCGCGCCTTTCGCGTTTCGCCCTGCCCGTCCTGCGCGACAGCATCGCCGATCATCCCGGCCCGCTGGCCGGGGTTCTGGCCGGGCTCGACTGGGCGGCGGAGCAGGGGGGCGAAACCATCGTCACCGTCGCCGCCGACACGCCCTTCTTTCCCTGCGACCTCGTTGCGCGCCTGCTGCTGGCCGCCGAGGGCATGACTCATCCGCTTGCGCTGGCCGCCACACCCCGCCCCGAAGGCGAGGGCACCCGCTCCATGACCCGCTCGGGCCTCGTGCGCCATCCGACCTTCGGGCTCTGGCCCGTGGCGCTGCGCGACGACCTGCGCGCGGCCCTTGCGGACGGGCTGCGCAAGGTGGTTCTCTGGACCGAGAAACACGACGGTCGCGAGGCGCTCTTTGATATGCCCGGCGATCCCTTCTTCAACGTCAACACGCCCGAAGACCTCGCAAGGGCACGGGCGATGCCGGAGGCCCGCACATGAATATCTATGGTGTCGTCGGCTGGAAGAACGCCGGCAAGACCGGGCTGATGGAACGGCTCGTCACCGAGATCGCAGGCCGCGGCTTCAGCGTCTCCACCATCAAGCACGCCCATCATACCTTCGACGTGGACCACCCCGGCAAGGACAGCTACCGCCATCGCGTCGCCGGTGCGACCGAGGTGCTTCTGGCCTCGCGCAACCGCTTCGCCCTGATGCACGAACTGCGTGACGAGCCCGAGCCGCCGCTTGCCGAACTGCTCGACAAGCTCTCGCCCGTCGATCTGGTTCTGATCGAAGGCTACAAACGCGATTCCCATCCCAAGGTCGAGGCTCACCGCGCGATCACCGGCAATGCCCTGATCGCACCGGATGATCCCACCATCCGCGCCGTCGCCAGCGACTCGCCGCTGGATCTCGACCGCCCGGTCTTCGATCTGGACGACACCGGCGCGATCGCCGGTTTCATCCTTTCCGAGGTCGGCCTTTGACCCCCTTCGACAGCTTTGCAGTCGTGGATTGGTCGGGCGGCAATGACACCGGCGCCCGCCCGCGCCGCGATGCGATCTGGCTGGGCCTGGCGCGTGCAGGCGAGGCGCAACGCCCGCCGCCGCGCTACCTGCGCAACCGTTTGGAGGCCGAGGCCGCGCTTGGCGACCTCATCGACACCGAACGCGCCGCCGGTCGTCGCCTGCTGATCGGCTTCGATTTCCCCTTCGGCTATCCTTCCGGCTTCGCCACCGCGCTGACGGGCCGGGCCGATCCGCTGGCCGTCTGGCATTGGCTCGAGGCCCGGATCGAGGACAGCCCACGCGCCAATAACCGCTTTGCCGTGGCAAGCGCGATCAACCTTGCGCTGGGCGAAGGGCGCGGGCCGTTCTGGGGCAATGCCCGCCCCGCCCATGACGTGCCCGGCCTGCCGCGCACCAAATCGGATTACGCCAATCCCTTCCCCGAGCGCCGCGCCGCCGAAGACCTTGCGCGCGGCAGCTTCACCTGCTGGCAACTGGCCGGGGCAGGGGCGGTCGGCTCTCAGGTGCTGATGGGCCTGCCCGTGCTCGAACGGCTGCGCCGCCGCTTCGCCCCCGATCTGGCGGTCTGGCCCTTCCAGCCCTTCGCCGACGCGCCCGTGGTCTTTGCCGAAATCTGGCCGACCCTGATCGACGGCGCGGTGAAACGCGCCAGCGCGCGCGGCGGCATCCGCGATGCGCATCAGGTCAATCTGCTGGCGGGCGCGCTCGCGCGCTTGCCCATCGACGAGCTCATCGCCATGCTGGACTGCGACGCTGCCGAGGAGGGCTGGATCATGGGCCTTGGCCACGAAAACAAGCTGGAACAGGCCGCGGCTCAGGGAACAGACCTGCGCCCGCCCCCGCTGCGCGACGATTGCTTCGCGCTGCCCGCGGGTGTGGACTGGACCCCGGTCGATGACGCGCTGGCGCTGCTGCGCGCGCGCCTGCATCCGGTCGTCGCCACAACAACCGCCCCCCTTGGCGAGGCGCTGGGCCGTATCCTGGCGCAGGACGTGACCGCACAGCGCGCCAACCCGCCCCAAGCCAACAGCGCCGTCGATGGCTACGGCTTCGCCCACGCCGCCCTTGGCGGCGGCGACCAGCTTTTGCCGCTTCTGCCGGGGCGTGCGGCGGCGGGGGTGCCCTTTGACGGCGCCGTGCCAGCGGGCCATGCGCTGCGGGTGCTGACCGGGGCGGCGCTGCCCGAGGGCGTCGATACCGTCATCCTGCAAGAGGACGTGACCGCCAACGACACCCATATCGCCTTTCGCCCCGGCATCCGCCCCGGCGCCAATACCCGCTGCGCGGGCGAGGATGTGGAACCCGGCCAGACCATCCTTCATGCGGGCCGCCGCCTGACCCCGGCTGATCTCGCGCTCGCGTCGGCCACCGGGCTGGCCGACCTGCCCCTGCGCCAGCGCCTGCGCGTCGCGGTCATATCCACCGGGGACGAGCTGATCGAACCCGGCGACACCGCCGCGCCGGGGCAGATATTCGACGCCAACCGCCCCATGCTTCTGGGTCTGGCTGACCAGTTCGGCTTCGAGGCGCTTGATCTGGGCCGCATCCCCGATAACCGCGACGCCCTGCGCACCGCCTTTGACCGGGGCGCGCGCGAGGCCGATGTGATCCTGACCTCGGGCGGCGCATCGGCGGGGGACGAGGACCATGTCTCGGCGCTGCTCAATGCGGCCGGTGCAATGGCTGAGTGGCGCATCGCCGTCAAACCGGGCCGCCCGCTGGCGCTTGGCCTCTGGAACGAGACGCCGGTCTTCGGCCTGCCCGGCAATCCGGTGGCGGCACTGGTCTGCACGCTGATCTTCGCGCGCCCGGCGATGGGGCTTCTGGCCGGGGCTGGCTGGCACGAACCGCAGGGCTTCGACCTTCCCGCAGCCTTTTCCAAGACCAAGAAACCGGGACGGCGCGAATACCTTCGCGCCCGCATGCGCGCGGGCCGCGCCGAGGTCTTTCCCTCCGAAGGATCGGGGCGCATCAGCGGGCTGAGCTGGGCCGAAGGGCTGGTCGAACTGCCCGATGGCGCGGCGCAGATCACGCCCGGAACGCCGGTGCGCTACTTGCCCTTTTCAGGCTTTCCCTGACGCGGCAACACCGCCGGTTTTCAGAAATTCGCCTCGACGCCGGGCAGGTTCAGCGCCCGGATCAGGTCGCGCAGCTCCTGGCGGGCGGCGACATTCGAGATGTTGAGCTGCTTCACGCCCACATCCTTGAGATCGAGCAAGGTCAGCCCCCTGGGAAACAGCTCGCGGAAGATCACCCGCTCGTTGAACCCCGGCGCGGTGCGGAACCCGATGCGCTTTGCAAGATTGTCCAGCGCATCGCCCATCTTTTTCTTGTTGACCATCTGCTGCGCCCCAAGCCGGTTGCGCACCACGACCCAGTCGATCGGCTTCAGCCCCGCCTGCGCGCGGAGTTGGCGGGCATTCCACACCATCTCGGAATAGACCGAGGGGCCAAGAATGCGCTTCCCGTCGCTGTCCACATGCGCCAACAGGTCGAAATCCACGAAACTGTCATTGAGCGGCGTAATCAGCGTATCGGCCAGACTATGCGCCACCTGGCTCAGTCTTGTATGCGAGCCGGGGCAGTCGATCACGATGAAATCGCTGTCGGGCTCCAGCTCGGCCACCGCCGCCGAAAGGCGCCGGTCATAGACGTTCTCTCCGGGCTTCAGGCTGTCCTGATCGACTTCGGGCAGATCGTGGTAATAGGGGCTGGGCAGCTCCATGCCGGATTTCTCCAGGAACCGCTTACGGTTCGCCGCATAGCTGCCGAAGGTCTTCTGGCGCAGGTCCAGATCAAGCGCGCTGACCTTGTGGCCCATGCGCGCCAGCGCCGTGGCAACATGCATCGAAACGGTTGATTTGCCTGCGCCGCCCTTCTCGTTGCCGACGACGATGATATGGGCCATGTGTCTCGGTTCCTCTGTCCCTGCTCGGGGCCGTTTTTGATTGAAAGCACTCTATCCGCGAGGGACGGTTTTGCAAAGACTGTGTTGCCGCGTCGCCGCAGGTTGCGGCCCTTGTGGCACAGCTGCCGCGCCTTTGGGGGCGGCATGAAAAACGCCGCCCCGGCCGGGACGGCGTTCGATCTTGTAACGGGTTGTCTGGCTTAGAAGCCGAGGCCCGAATACTTGTTCTTGAACTTCGACACGCGGCCGCCGGTGTCCATCAGGCGCGAGCTGCCGCCCGTCCAGGCCGGGTGCGCCGACGGGTCGATGTCCAGCGACAGGGTGTCGCCTTCCGCGCCATAGGTCGAGCGCATCTGCACGATGGTGCCATCGGTCAGCTTGACGTCGATGAGGTGATAATCGGGATGGATGTCTTTTTTCATCGTGCCGCTCCTTATGCCGACTTGTCGGTTTTCTTGGGCTTGTAGGTGCTGTCCTCGGCGATCCGGGCCGATTTGCCCCGGCGCGAGCGCAGGTAATACAGCTTGGCACGACGGACGCGGCCACGGCGCACGACGTCGATGCTGTCGATATTCGTCGAATAGAGCGGGAACACACGTTCCACGCCTTCGCCGAAGGAAATCTTGCGCACGGTAAAGCTTCCGGCGATGCCGGCGCCGTTCTTGCGGCTGATGCAGACGCCTTCGAAGTTCTGCACGCGCGAACGGGTGCCTTCCGTGACTTTGTAACCGACACGGATCGTGTCACCGGCCTTGAAATCCGGGATGGTCTTGCCAAGCTCTGCGATTTGCTCGGCATCCAGTTGAGCGATCAGGTCCATCGCTTTTTCTCCTATTTGCTTGCGGTTTCATCCGCAAAGTTTGGTGCCGCCTCAGAGCTCTTGGTCTTCATCCGGGTCCCTACCATGCGTGTCACGGTAAGCCCGCCAGAGATCAGGTCGTCGTTCCTTTGTCAGCCTTTCGGCCATGGCGCGCCGCCAGGAAGTTATATGCCCGTGATGGCCCGAAAGAAGAATTTCGGGGATCGGCAGGCCCTTCCAGACGGCTGGTCGCGTATACTGGGGATGTTCAAGCAGACCTTCGGAAAAGGACTCCTCTTCCGTCGATGCCTGATTCCCAAGCACGCGCGGTATAAGTCGGACCGTCGCATCAATCAAGGCCTGAGCGGCGATCTCGCCCCCGGTCAGGACGAAATCGCCCAACGAGACCTCTTCGATGCCGTAATATTCGATGACCCGCTCGTCCATGCCCTCGAAACGTCCGCAGATCAGCGTGACGCCGGGGGCCTCGGACAGGCGCTGCGCCATCGCCTGATCAAAGCGCCGCCCGCGCGGGCTGAGATACAGGATCGGCGCGCCTTCGGGTGCGTCGCTTTTTGCGTGCTCGATGGCGCGGCCCATCACGTCGGGGCGCAGAACCATGCCCGCGCCACCGCCCGCCGGGGTGTCATCGACATTGCGATGCTTGCCCTCGCCGAACGGGCGCAGATCGGTCGTTTCAAGCTGCCACAGCCCGTCTTTCAGGGCCTTGCCGGTCAGGCTCTCGCCCAGCACGCCGGGAAAGGCCTGCGGAAAAAGGGTGATCACCTGCGCGCGCCACGCCCGCGCAAGGCGCGGGTTGTGGGCCATCAAATCCTGCGGTTGCAGGCTGGCGCGGATGGACTTGCGGCCGTGGGATCTGGGTGCGTCGCTCATGGCGCATGGGCTTAGCCCCCGCGCGTGTCCAAGGCAAGGCCGCGTCGCGCCTTGACCACGTCAGGCGGACCCGCGCGGCATCGGCAGATCGGCCTTGTTGTAGGGCGCCCAGTCGGTGATCTCGGGGTAATAGGTCTTGCGCCACTGGCGCACCTTCGGGTTCATCACCCGCCGCCAGACCGGCGGCACCATCGCCGCCATGGTCATGATCGGATAGCCATAGGGCAATTGCGGCGCTTCGCTTTCGTCGTAGTTCTGCAACAAGGGAAAGCGGCGGTCGGGCTTGTAATGGTGGTCCGAGTGGCGTTGCAGGTTGATCAGCAGCCAGTTCGACGCCTTATGCGCCGCGTTCCAGCTGTGATGCGGTTTGACATGCTCGTATTTGCCCTCGCCCAGATGCTTGCGCGTCAGCGCGTAATGCTCGACGTAATTGACCAGCTCAAGCTGCCAGATCGCGACGCCCGCCTGCCACATGAACAGCAACAGCCCCGTCCAGCCCCCCACCAGCAGCGCCAGCAGCAGCATGAACGCCTGCAAACCCAGATACCGCCAGAACGGATTTTCAAGCGCGGTCCAGTCCTTGCCCTTGCGCGCCAGCATCGCCTGTTCCGACCGGAACGCCGAGACCGGCGAATCGCGCAGCACCCGTGCGAAATAGCGGTGGAACCCCTCGTTATAGCGCGCCGTCACCGCGTCGCGGGCAGTGCCCACATAGGGGTGATGCACCCTCAGATGCTCCGAGCGGAAATGCGAATAAAGCACCATCGACAGCAACGCATCGCCCAGAAACCGCTCTCCCCGGTCCTTCTGATGCATCAATTCGTGGCTGTAGACGATCCCCACCGTCCCGCTGATCACCCCCACGCCGAAGAACAGCACGATGGTTTCCAGCGGCGACAAATGCGCATCGCCCGGCCCGGTGACATACCAGATCATCCAGAACAGCAGCACGAACTGCACCGGCGCCCAGATGATCGTGATCGCCTTGTACCAGCTCAACTGGTCCTCGCCCGTTTCCAGGTCCGCATTGTCCAGGTTCAGCCCCAGAATCGCATCGAGGATCGAGAACAGGTACCATGTCGCCATCGGCAACAGGATCACCGTCCACCCCCCGTAGAGCGCGCCGGTCAGCGCGACGGGAACAAGGATCAGCGACATCCAGAACGGCGCGGCATTGCGGAACTTGGCAACTTGATCGGACGGTATCATGCACAGGTCTCCTGCGGGGCAACAACACAACTGACGCACGTTTCACCGCGCATTTTCCAACCTTCCCCGGGCAAGGTCAAACACCTTGCGCATCACGGTGGGCAGATCCGATGGGCGAAACGCCGCAGCCGGGTGGAAATCACCGCACGCGGCCTCTTGCCCCTCGGGCACCACCGCCACGCAGACCTTCAGGTGCAGCTCGAAATGGGTGAACACATGACGCGCCTCCTCGGGCAACTCCCGCCACTCGGCCTCAAGCGGCGGCGCGGGCTCGGGCGCGTCACTCCATTCGCTTCCCGGCCAGCCCAGCATCCCGCCCAGAAGCCCCTTTGCGGGCCGCCGCTCCAAAAGCCATGCGCCATCTTCCCGGCGCGCCACATAGGCGATGCCATGGCGCAGCGGCCTTGGCTTTTTCGCAGCCTTGCGTGGCAATTCCCCCTGCACACCCGCCGCCCGCGCCGCGCAGGGCGTGCGCCAGGGGCAGATGCCGCAGGCTGGCGCGCGCGGCGTGCAGATGGTCGCGCCCAGATCCATCACCGCCTGCGCATAACAGCCCGGCCTTGCCTCGGGCGTCATACCTGCGGCGGCTTGCCTGATTTCGGGCTTGGCCGCAGGCAGCGGTGTGCGGATGTCATGCACCCGTGTCATCACCCGTTCCACATTTCCATCCACCACCACCTCGGGTGCGTCAAAGGCGATCGCCGCGATCGCCGCCCCCGTGTAGGGGCCGATCCCCGGCAATCCCTCAAGCGCGGCGCGCTCCTGCGGAAACACGCCGTCCAGTTCATGCGCCACCACGCGGGCGCATTTCACGAGGTTGCGGGCGCGCGCGTAATACCCAAGCCCCGCCCATTCCCCCATCACCTGCGCCTCGGGCGCATCCGCCAGTGCCCTCACATCTGGCCAAAGCGTGGTGAACCTCTCGAAATAACCGATCACGGCGGCCACTGTGGTCTGTTGCAGCATCACCTCCGACAGCCAAACCCTATACGGATCGGGGCGCACCCCTTCCGCGCGCTCGTCCGGCCCCACGCGCCATGGCAGGTCGCGTGCATGCCTGTCATACCATTCAAGGATTTCCGCCGCCCCGGCGCGCTCACACATTCTTTATCCCCCTCGGGCGGTTTTCGCTGTGGCATGGCCCGCCACATGCCCTAAGATAGGCCCCAATTCGAGGATGCCACCCATGCCAAAGCGCGAAAGCACCACACGGGGTTTCAAGCGCACCGCCCAGCTTGTGCAGGGCCGGGTGCGCCGCGCCTCCGAATCGCGTGGCTTCGCACAATCGCGCCTGCTCACCCACTGGCCCGAAATCGTCGGCGAGGATATCGCCGCCATCGCCCGGCCCGTCAATGTATCTTACGGGAGTCAGGGGCTGGGCGCGGTGCTGACGGTGCTGACCACGGGCGCGCAGGCGCCGATGCTGGAAATGCAGAAACAGACCCTGCGCGACAAGGTGAACACGGTTTACGGCTACAACGCCATCTCTCGCATCCGTGTGACGCAAACCGCGCCCACCGGCTTTTCCGAAGGGCAGGCCAGCTTCGATCACCGCCCGAAAACCGCCCCGCCGCCCGCGCCCGACCCCGAAACACAGACCCGCGCGCACTCGCTTGTCGCCCCGATCGGCGACACGGGACTGAGAACGGCGCTTGAAGCCCTCGGGCGGAACGTTCTATCCAAGACGAAACGCTGACACTCAAAAGGGGATCACCATGACCCGACTGACCGCAATCGCGGCCCTCTGCCTTGTCCTTGTTGCCGGTGGCGCCTACTGGTTCACCGCCGGTTCCTCCACACCGCCCGATCTGACCTTCGCGGCCAATGCACAGGACGCCGATGTCGACACGTCCTCGGTCGTCGAAATGAGCCTCGGCAATCCCGACGCGCCGGTGACGGTGATCGAATACGCCTCGTTCACCTGCCCGCATTGCGCCGACTTCCATGCCAACCAGTTCAAGCAGCTCAAGGCGAATTACATCGACAGCGGCAAGATCAACTTCATCCACCGCGATGTCTATTTCGACCGCTTCGGCCTCTGGGCCTCGATGGTGGCGCGCTGCGGCGGCGAAGACCGCTATTTCGGCATTATCGACATGATCTATGACCAGCAAAAGGAATGGATCGGTTCGGGCGACGCGGTCGGGATCGCCGACCGGCTGCGCAAGATCGGTAAGGTCGCCGGTCTCGACGCCGATCAGGTCGATGCCTGCCTCGCCGATCAGGACAAGGCCAAGACGCTTGTCGCATGGTTCCAGCAGAACTCCGAAGAGCATGACATCAATTCGACCCCCTCGCTGGTGATCAACGGCGAAAAATATTCGAACATGTCCTATCAGGAACTGAGCACGATCATCGACGAGAAGCTGGCCGAGTAATGACGTCTCCACTGTCCGGCCTCAAAGTGGTCGAGCTTGCCCGCATTCTGGCCGGCCCATGGGCCGGTCAGACCCTCGCCGATCTCGGGGCCGAGGTCATCAAGATCGAAAGCCCCGCAGGTGACGATACCCGCCAATGGGGGCCGCCCTTCATCGAGCGCGAGGGCGACCGCTCCGCCGCCTATTTCCACGGCACCAACCGCGGCAAGGCCAGCATCGCCATCGACTTCCGCACGCCCGAAGGGCAGGCGCAGGTGCGCGACCTGATCCGCGACGCCGATATCGTGATCGAGAATTTCAAGGTCGGGGGTCTGGCGAAATACGGGCTCGATTACGACAGCCTCGCCGCCATCAATCCCGGCCTCATCTATTGCTCGATCACGGGTTTCGGGCAGGACGGGCCTTATGCGCATCGCGCCGGGTATGATTACATCATTCAGGGCATGTCGGGCCTCATGTCGATCACCGGCCACCCCGAGGGCCAGCCCACCAAGGTCGGCGTCGCCGTGACCGATGTGTTCACCGGCGTCTATGCCGCCACCGCGATCCTTGCCGCCCTCCATCAGCGCGCCAGCACCGGGCGCGGTCAGCATATCGACATGGCGCTGCTCGATGTGGCGGTGTCCGTCACCGCCAATCAGGCGATGAACTACCTGTCCACCGGCACGCCGCCGGGGCGTCTTGGCAATTTCCATCCCAACCTCTCTCCCTACCAGGTGTTCGACTGCTCCGATGGCTACATCATCGTCGCGGTCGGCAATGATGCGCAATTCGCGCGCTTCTGTGATCTTCTGGGGTGTCCCGATCTGGCCGCCGATCCGGATTACGCGACAAATCCCGCACGGGTATCCAACCGCAAACAGCTTGACGAAATCCTGACCGACCGTACGCGGGTCTTCTCGAAATCCGACCTGCTCGCCACCTGCGAGGCGCATGGCGTGCCCGCCGGTCCGATCAACGACCTCGCCGAAGTCTTCGACGACCCCCAGGTTCAGGCCCGCGGAATGCGCGTCGATCTCGATGGGGTGCCCGGCGTGCGCTCGCCCTTCCGGTTCTCGGATGCAGACCTGTCGCTTGATCGCCCCTCGCCGCGCCTGAACGAGGACGGCTGAGGCGTGGATTTCTGAGGGCCAATTCCGGGGGTTTTCGGTGTTTTGTACAAAATATCCGGGGCGACCTCTGATTTCGGTACAAAACCGCCGTACAAAACAGACGTTTTGTACAGGTTTCAAGCCCGCTCAGCCGCGTTTCAGCCCGGCGCGTTCCAGCGCGCTGTCGAGTGGCTCCCAATCGTCGATCTGAAGCCTCACGGGCAGGGTCAGAACCTTCTGCCTGAACCCCTGCGGCAGGCGTACCGCATCCTTTTCGGTGGTCACAAGCTGCGCCTTCAGCAGCTTCGCCTCCGCCTCCAGCCGCCCCATCAAGGCCTGGGTCAGCGGCTGGTGATCCTCCAGCGCCTCGGCCCGTGCCAATTCCGCGCCAAGTCCTTGTAATGTCGCAAAGAATTTTGCCGGATGGCCAATGCCCGCGAAGGCCAGAAACCGTGTCCCGGTCCAGTCCATCCCGGTCTCCAGCGGCGCAAGATGGCCCGTCATATGGGGCATTTCGATGGCCTCGCCCCAGCTTTCGCGGAAACTTTCCTGCTGTGCGCCGCCTCCGATCGACAGCACCATGTCGGCGCGCTTGAGACCCGCCCCGATCGGCTCCCGCAGCGGCCCCGCAGGAATACAGCGGCCATTGCCGAACCCCGTCGCAGCATCCACGACAACAATAGAAATATCTTTTTGGATCAACGGGTTCTGGTGCCCGTCATCCATCACCAGCACATCTGCTCCGGCCTCGACCGCCTGTCTTGCGGCCTTTGCACGGTCCTTCGCGACCCAGACCCTCGTGAACGCCGCGATCAGCAAGGGCTCGTCGCCAACATCTTGGGATGTATGGGTTTTTTCCAGAACCTCGACCGGTCCCTCCAGCGTTCCGCCATGCCCGCGCGACACGACATGCACGATTTTTCCCATGTTTTGAAGGTGTTGCACCAGCGCGATCACCGTCGGCGTCTTGCCGGTGCCCCCGGCATTGATGTTACCCACACAAATCACTGGAATATCAGGGGCATAGACCGGTTCCTGCGCCACCCTGCGCGCCGTAGCGGCCCCGTAAAGCGCCCCCAACGGCGCCAGAATGCGGGCCATCAGACCCGGTTGCTTGGCTGGCGTGAACCAGAACCCCGGTGCCCGCATCACCGCGCCCCCATTATGTCCAGGGTGTCCTGGACAAGATCCAGAATTTTGTCAGTGACTCCAGCACTTTGCGAGGCCACGTCCCATGCCGCATGCGCCATCGCGGCCGACTGATCCGGCGGTATCAACCGCTTCACCCCCGCCCCCAACGTCTCCGCATCCCGCACGATCCTGGCGGCCCCGGCCTCCGCAAACCGCGAATAACTCGACAGATACCGCCGCACATTCGGCCCGTAAAGAATGGCGGACCCATGCGCCGCAGGTTCATTTGGGTCGCGCCCCCATTGCCCGGATTGCAGCGAGCTGCCCATGAAGGTGATCGGCGCCAGTCGATACCAAAGCCCCATCTCGCCATAGGTATCCGCCAGCAGAACCTGCGTGGTCTCCTCGGGCATCGCACCTTGCGACCATACCACATGGCGCCGCCCGTCCTGCTCCAGCCGTTCCCTGAAGGCCGGGCCATCATCCGGTTCGTCCGGCACCACCACCAGCAGGGCGCGATGCGCCAGCCGGCTGACCGCCTGATGCGCCTCGAGCACCGCATCAAGTTCGCTCACTTGCAACATCGCCGCCAGCCACACAGGCCGACCCCTCAGCAGCGTCGCCAGTTCCTCGCGGTCGGATTCGCTGTAAGGCAATGCCAAAGCGCCTTCCTGGAAAGGGCCAGTCACTGAAATCTCGGCATCCTTGACGCCAAGACGGCGCAGAAACCGCGCCGTGTTCGCCGAGCGCGACAGGATCAGCGCAAAGCGCCCAAGCAGCGCGCGCGGCATGTCGGGAAACCAGCGCCAAGAGGATTTTTCCAGTAACGCCTCTTCGGCGTCGATCAGGTACAGCGGCACGTCGCGGTCATCGGCCTCGGTGATGAAGGCCGGTTGCAGATCACCCCCTGTCCAGAGGCAGATATCCGGATGCCAGTGATCCAGAAAGGCCTTGGCCTCGGGCACGTTGTCGGGCGGCAAGGTTTCGTGCATGACGACCTTGGATCTCAGTGGCTCGGGGCCGATGCTGCGAGACGTGATCAGCATATGCAGACCGGGTCGCAGCATGGCCAGTCGTTCGGCCAGTTGCTGCAGCCCGTCCAGATGCGCCGGCTCGGTAGCATGCGCCCAGACCAGCTCGCCCTGCGGGCGCTCGGTCGTCGGGGCGACGGGTTCATCTGCCGCACGGCGCGCAAAAGCCAGGTATGCCGCAAGGCTAAGCGACCGTCGCATCGTGGTTTACCCCAGTTCTTCGGTTGACGAAGCCTCGGAGTCTTCTTCGCGCAGGCGATGAAGATGCGCGATGTAATAGCGCATATGCGCGTTGTCGACGGTGCGTTGCGCCTCGGCCTTCCAGGCGTGATAGGCCGATTCATAATCCGGGAAGATCCCGACGATATGCAGGTCATCGACATCCTTGAAGACATTGCGGCTGGGATCGACCAGTTCTCCTCCGAAGACGAGGTGCAGGCGTTGGGCCATGAAAAAATCCTTGTCCGGGTTGCGCTGTGGCGCAGGGTATTCGATTGCAGGTCAGGGTCAAGCGAATGGCGCGCGCGGTGCGGGTGCCTTGACGGGAGCGGGAAAACCCGCCACCAGACGCCATCGCCAACCGGATGCCGCCCATGCCCAAGCCCTTCCTGATCCTGCAACTGCGCCCCGAAGCCGAGGCCGCCGACGATGAATTCGCAGCGATCCTGCGCAAGGGCGGGCTGGCCGAGAACGAGACCCGCCGCATTCGCCTCGATCAGGAACGCCTGCCCGGCGCGCTGTCGCTGGATGATCTTTCCGGTGTGATCGTGGGCGGCGGGCCGGGCTGCGTCAGCGACGCTCCCGCCGAAAAATCCGAAATCGAAGCGCGGATCGAGGCCGATGTCCTGTCGCTCATGCCGCGCGTGACCGAGCGGGATTTTCCTTTCTTGGGCTGTTGTTACGGCATCGGGATCGTGGGAAAGCACCTGAATGGGGATGTCGGCAAGACCCGCTATGGCGAGCCGGTCGGCACCTCGGATTGTACCGTCACCGAAGCGGGTCGCGCCGACCCTTTGCTTGATGGGATCCCCGACCGTTTCGAGGCTTTCGTGGGCCACAAGGAGGCCCTTCAGGCGCTCCCGGATTCATGTGCGCATCTGGTGGCCTCGCCCGCCTGTCCCTTCCAGATGGTGCGCCATGGTCAGAACGTCTATGCCACGCAGTTCCACCCCGAGGCGGACGCCGCCGGCTTCGAGACCCGCATCAGGATCTACCGCCACCGGGGCTACTTCCCGCCCGAAGCCGCAGATGACCTCGTGGCCATGTGCCGCGCCGCGCATGTGCACGCGCCCGAACGGATACTGCGCAACTTCGTTGATCGCTACCGCGCCGAGGGCTGAAACCTGTTGGCGTCATAGGGCGCCATATCAAGGTTCGGGCGCTGTCCGTCGATTAGCCCCGCCACGATGCGCCCGGTCTTTGGCCCGGCGGTCAGGCCCACATGCTGATGGCCGAAAGCCGCGAAAACGCCCGTGCCGCCCAGTTCGCCCATCAACGGCAGGCTATCGGGAGTCGTGGGGCGAAAGCCCATCCACTCCTCGACGCTGTCATAGCTGAGATCGGGAAACACGGCTTTGGCATGTTTGCGGATCAGCTCAAGCGGCGCGCGTGACGGGCCCTTGTCGATCCCGCCAAGTTCCACGGTCCCGGCACATCGCAAGCCCGTTGCCATCGGGTTCACCGCGAACTTCCCCTGTGAGATCATCAGCGGGTTGCGCGGCATCTGCGAGGGACCCGTGAAGTGAAGGTGATAGCCGCGCTCGGCCTCCAGATGCACCTTGATGCCCAGCTTGCGCATCAGTGATTTCGACCAGATCCCCGCTGCCAGAACCGCATGGTCGCAGGCGATCGGCCCTCGATCGGTTTCTACCGCGCTGATGCGCCCATCCGATAGCGTGATGTCCCTGACCTCGGCCTGCCGATAGGCGCCACCCTCATCACAGAGCACATTGGCAAGGTCCGCCATATAGGCGCCCGGATCGGTGATATGCCCGTGCCTCTTCAGCACCGCAAGACACTGGGTCGCGGGCCCCAGGATCGGTTCGACCTCGCGCACCGCGTCACCCTCGATGATCTCGGGTACCATCCCGCAACCGCGCTTGAACCCCCAGGCATAGGCGTCATCCTCAAAGGCCTGGCGCGACGTGTAGGCATAGCCGAAATCGCTGCTCGCGATCCACTTTTCGGCACGTGTGCCTCTCGTCAGCGCGACGTGCTGATCGACGCTGTCGGTCACCAGCGGGATCAAGGCTTCGATCGCGCGGCGGCAGTCGCGCGCATTGGCCCTGGCGACAAAGCGCACAAGCCAGGGGGCAAGCCTCGGAAGGTAACCCCATTGCATGAACAGCGGTGAGCCCGGATTGACCAAGTATTTCAAGCCTGTAGTCAACAGGTCGGGTGTGTTCACCGGCACCATCGCCCATTGCGCCAGCAATCCGGCATTGCCATAGGACGCCCCCGCACCCGGACCTTCGCGATCCACGAGAGTCACCTCATGTCCTGCGCGGCACAGCCAGATCGCGGTGCTGAGCCCGCAGATTCCTGCGCCGATGACGATGATCTTGTTGGGGGTAGTCATTGCGGAAATGTCCAACTGGCTGCGTCGCGCGCCAACTAACCCGGCCTGCGGGCCATCGGCAAGTGGCCCGCAGGCGCGCTCACCCGAAAACGAAAAGGCCCCGCCTTATAGCGGGGCCTTGTTACTGTCACTGCTGAGCGCGGTTCAGCCCTGGCGGGCCTTGAAGCGACGCTGCGTCTTGTTGATGACGTAGACGCGGCCTTTGCGGCGCACGACACGGCAATCGCGGTGCCGGTTCTTCAGCGAGCGGAGCGAATTGCGAACCTTCATGGTCGTCTCCTGTCTGTCGCGGCGCGGGCCAGCGCCTGTGGTTGCGGGTGCCTTGCGCCGTGGCGCGGGGCGATGAATTCATGGTGGGCGATACAAGGTTCGAACTTGTGACCCCTTCGATGTCAACGAAGTGCTCTACCGCTGAGCTAATCGCCCATGAATGCCGAAACGGTCCAATGCCCCAAGGAAAAGGGGCGCGGGAGTCCGCGCCGGTGAGACGCGTCTATAAAAGGAGTCGGAAAGGGGATCAAGGGCTTTTAGAACGCTAATTTCGCTCTATGATGGCCGCGACAGGAGAAACGATGCCGAAAGCCGCCTATCATCTGAGTCATCCCCACCGGCGCACGACCTCGGTGGTGTTTGCTTCGCCTCATAGCGGCTGCGATTATCCCTGGTCGTTCCTGCGCCGCACCAACCTTGACGAGCATTCGGTGCGCAGCTCCGAGGATGCCTTTGTCGATCGGTTGTTCGAACCCGCGCCGCGCTACGGCGCACCGCTGATCCGGGCCGGGGTGCCACGGGCATTCGTCGACCTCAACCGCAACGCGGACGAGCTCGACCCGGCGCTGATCGAAGGCGCTCGCAGCACCGGCCACAATCCGCGTGTGGCCTCGGGTCTTGGGGTGATACCGCGCGTGGTCGCGAACGGGCAGGCGATCTATTCCGGCAAGATTCCCATGGTCGAGGCCACGCGGCGCATCGACACCTATTGGCGACCCTATCACGAGGCCTTGGCGGCACAGCTCGATCAGGCGCATCTCATGTTCGGCCAGGCGATTCTGGTAGATTGCCACTCGATGCCGCATGAGGCCATGGATTCGGTCGCACGCACCGGTGTGCGCCGCCCCGAAGTGGTTCTGGGAGACCGGTTCGGCGCCGCCGCCGCGCCCGAGATCATGGACCGCGTAGAAGCCGCATTTCGGGCTGCGGGGCTTGTGGTGACGCGCAATACCCCGTTTGCTGGTGCCTTCGTGACGCAACATTATGGCCGCCCCGCGCGCAGGCGTCACGCCATCCAGGTCGAGATCGACCGCGCGCTCTACATGAACGAGCAACTTATCCGCCCCAACGGCCATTTCGACACGTTCCGCAAGACTCTGGATGGGGTCATCGCCGAGATCGCCGCGATCGGGCGTGCCGCCACCCAGCAACCGCTCGCCGCCGAATAAACCAGCGCGCGGCACCTATCGCAGTGAGCGCCCCTTCAGGATCGCCTGTGCGCCAAACCTGGCGCGTATTCGGTCTGTTGCCCGCTCGGCCTGCCCGCGACGCGAAGCCTCGGGGTCCAATAGGTCGCCTGACAGATCGGCGCCAGCCTCGTTGACCAGCTCCGACAGACCCACCCCGATCAAACGATAGGGTGCCTGACTTTCGACCTGGTCCAACAATGCGCGCACGCTGCGATAGATCATGTCCGCCATCTGTGTCGCATCGCGCAGCGCAACGCGTCGGGTCAATAATGCATGGTCCGCGCGCTTCAGCTTGAGGGTCACCACGCGACCAGCAAGCGCGCGCGCCTTGGCGCGGTCCGAGACCTTCTCGGAAAGCCGCCACAGATGCCCGTCCAGGATGTCGCAATCGCCGGTATCCTCGGGAAATGTGGTCTCGTTCGAGATCGACTTGACCGGCGCGTTGGCGGCGATGCGGCGCGCGTCCTGGCCGCGGGCCAGATGCCACAACCGCTCGCCCGTCGCGCCGAAACGCGCGCTCAGATCGCGGCGGTCCCATCGCAGGAGATCGGCGAATGTACGTATGCCGGCGCTCTCCAGAGCAGTCCTGGTGGCATCTCCCACACCCCAGATCAGGCTGACCGGACGGTCGCGCAGGAAGGCATCGGTCTCCGCTTCGCCGATCACCGAAAAGCCGTTCGGCTTATCAAGATCCGAGGCGACCTTTGCCAAAAACTTGTTATAAGACAAGCCGATAGACCCGGTCACACCCAGCTCGTCGCGCATGCGTTTGACCAGCCGGGCCAGCATCACTGCGGGTGATGCGCCGTGCAGGCGGGCGGTGCCGCTGAGGTCCATGAATGCCTCGTCCAGCGACAGCGGCTCGACCATCGGCGTCAGCTCTTCCATCAGCGCGCGGATCTGGCGCGAGACCTCTGCATATAGCTCCATCCGGGGTTTCAGAACCACCGCATCGGGGCACAGATCAAGCGCCTTGAACATCGGCATTGCCGAGCGAACACCGCGAATTCTTGCGATATAACAGGCAGTTGACACCACGCCACGCCGCCCGCCGCCGATGACTACCGGCAGTCCCGCAAGCGCCGGGTTCTCGCGTTTCTCGACGCTGGCATAAAACGCATCGCAATCCATATGGGCAATGGAAAGCGTGCCAAGCTCGGCATGCGCAACGGTGCGCGGGCTGCGACAGACGGGGCAGCGCGCGCCGCTTTCGAATGTGCTCAGGCAGTCGCGGCAGAGGGCAGGCATCCGGGCCTCGGGATCAGTACAAAACGGACGTTCTGTACGGCGCTATTGTACGCAATTCGGGCGCGCCGGAAAGTGTTTGGTACAGATCCTCTTTCTGTCCGCTTCATCTTGCCTGAAATACTCATGCGCGCGGGTTCAGCCGGGCAGTTCGTCGAGGATGGCGCGGGCGGCGCGGGCGGGGTCGGGGGCGGCCCAGACGGGGCGGCCGACGACGATGTGATCGGCGCCGTTGGCGATCGCCTCAGCCGGGGTCGCCACGCGTTTCTGATCGCCCATATCCGACCCGGCGGGACGCACGCCCGGTGTTACGATCAGTCGGCCGTTCGATTCGGGCAGCGCGCGGATCATGGCGGCCTCTTGCGGCGAGGCGATCACACCGTCGGCCCCGGCCTCGAAGGCGCGTGCGGCGCGTTCGGCGACGAGGTCGGGAATCTCGCCTGGGCGGATCAGGCTGGCGTCAAGATCGGCGCGGTCGAGCGAGGTCAGGATCGTCACCGCCAGAATCTTCATGTCGCTGCCCGAAGCGCCCTCGCATGCGGCGCGCACCACATGCGGGTCGCCATGCACGGTCAGGAAATCGAGATCGAACTGCGCCAGCCCGCGCACCGCCTTTTCCACCGTCGCGCCGATATCAAAGAGCTTCATGTCCAGAAAGATGCGCTTGCCATGTTCCTGTTTGAGCTCATTGGCCAGCCCCAGCCCGCCGCCGGTCAGCATCCCGAGGCCGATCTTGTAGAAGGACACGTCCTGCCCCAACATCTCGCTGAGCTTGAGCGCCTGAAGCGCGTCGGGAACATCGAGGGCGACGATCAGGCGGTCATCGGACATGGGGCGGGCCTCTGGCGGTTGGGTCATGGGGTCGTATGCCGTCCTTGTCGCGGCGCTTCCAGTCGTCGTCAAGCCCGGCGAAGGTTTTGGCGCAAAGCTCTTGAAGATCGCGCGCGCGTCACCCATCTCGAATAGCGAGGTTCCCGACAGCCGTATGCCTAAAAAAGGGTGCGCATCCGGGGTAACGCTTGTAAAAAAGGAGACAGACCATGGACTTGAACAAGTTCACGGAGCGGTCGCGCGGATTCATTCAGGCCGCGCAGACGATCGCGATGCGGGAAAGCCACCAGAAACTGGCGCCTGAACATATTCTCAAGGCATTGATGGACGATAGCGAGGGGCTGGCGAGCAACCTCATAAAACGCGCCGGGGGCGAGCCCGCGCGCGTCGTGCAGGCGCTTGACCTGGCGCTTGGCAAAATCCCGCAGGTCAGCGGCGATGCCGGGCAGACCTACATGGATCAGCAGACCGGCAAGGTTCTGGCCGAGGCCGAGAAGCTGGCCGGGAAAGCGGGCGACAGTTTCGTGCCCGTCGAACGGATCCTGACCGCTTTGGCGATCGTCAAATCGCCCGCCAAGGACGCGCTGGAGCAGGGCAATATAACTGCGCAGAAGCTGAACGAGGCGATCAACGACCTGCGCAAGGGGCGCACCGCCGACAGCGCCAGCGCCGAGGACACTTACGAGGCGCTGGAAAAATACGCCCATGACCTGACCAAGGCCGCCGAAGAGGGCAAGATCGACCCGATCATAGGGCGCGACGATGAAATCCGCCGCGCCATGCAGGTGTTGAGCCGCCGCACCAAGAACAACCCGGTGCTGATCGGCGAGCCCGGCGTCGGCAAGACCGCCATCGCCGAGGGCCTAGCCCTGCGCATCGTGAATGGCGACGTGCCCGAGAGCCTGCAGAACAAGCGTCTCCTGGCGCTGGATATGGGCGCATTGATTGCCGGGGCGAAATACCGGGGCGAGTTCGAGGAGCGCCTGAAGGCGGTTCTGAACGAGGTGACATCGGCTGCCGGTGAAATCATCCTGTTCATCGACGAGATGCACACGCTGGTGGGCGCGGGCAAGGCCGATGGCGCGATGGATGCGGCGAACCTGATCAAGCCCGCGCTGGCACGCGGTGAATTGCACTGCGTCGGCGCGACCACGCTGGATGAATACCGCAAGCATGTGGAAAAGGACGCCGCGCTGGCGCGTCGTTTCCAGCCGCTGGTGATTTCCGAACCCACGGTCGATGACACGATCTCGATCCTGCGGGGAATCAAGGAAAAATATGAACTGCATCACGGTGTGCGGATCTCGGATTCGGCGCTTGTGGCAGCGGCGACGCTGTCCAATCGCTATATCACCGACCGGTTCCTGCCCGACAAGGCGATCGACCTGATGGACGAGGCCGCCAGCCGCCTGCGCATGGAAGTCGATTCCAAGCCCGAGGAACTGGACGCGCTGGATCGTGACATCCTGCAAAAGCAGATCGAGGCCGAGGCGCTGCGCAAGGAAGACGACAGCGCCAGCAAGGACCGTCTGGAGAAGCTGGAAAAAGAGCTGGCCGAGTTGCAGGAGAAATCCGCCGAGATGACCGCGCAATGGCAGGCCGAGCGCGATAAGCTGGCCGGTGCGCGCGATCTCAAGGAGCAGCTGGACCGCGCCCGTATCGATCTGGATCATGCCAAGCGCGAGGGCAATCTGACCCGCGCGGGCGAGTTGTCTTACGGTGTCATCCCGCAGCTTGAAAAGCAGCTCTCCGAAGCCGAAAAGGCCGAGGACGAGAGCGGCGTGATGGTCGAAGAGGCCGTGCGCCCCGAGCAGATCGCCCAGGTGGTCGAACGCTGGACCGGGATTCCAACGGCCAAGATGCTGGAAGGCGAGCGCGAAAAGCTGTTGTCGATGGAAGACAACCTGCATGGTCGCGTGATCGGTCAGGACCAGGCCGTGAAGGCCGTTGCCAATGCCGTGCGTCGCGCGCGCGCGGGCCTGAACGACGAGAACCGCCCGCTTGGGTCGTTCCTGTTCCTCGGGCCGACGGGCGTCGGCAAGACCGAGCTGACCAAGGCGGTGGCCGAATTCCTGTTCGACGATGACAGCGCGATGGTGCGCATCGACATGTCCGAGTTCATGGAGAAGCATTCGGTCGCCCGCCTGATCGGCGCGCCTCCGGGCTATGTGGGCTATGACGAGGGCGGCGTGCTGACCGAGGCCGTGCGCCGGCGCCCCTATCAGGTGGTGCTGTTCGACGAGGTCGAAAAGGCGCATCCCGAGGTGTTCAACGTGCTCTTGCAGGTGCTTGACGATGGTGTGCTGACCGATGGTCAGGGCCGCACCGTGGATTTCAAGCAGACGCTGATCATCCTCACGTCGAACCTGGGCAGCCAGGCGTTGAGCCAGATGCCCGAGGGCGCGGATGCCGCCGATGCCAAGCGCGACGTGATGGACGCGGTGCGCGCGCATTTCCGGCCCGAGTTCCTGAACCGTCTCGACGAGATCGTGATCTTCGACCGGCTGACGCGCGACCAGATGGACGGCATCGTGGATATCCAGATGCGCCGGTTGCTCAAGCGGTTGGCCGGGCGCAAAATCTCGTTGGAGCTGGATGAGGCCGCGCATAAGTGGCTGGCAGATCAGGGCTATGACCCGGTCTATGGCGCGCGCCCGCTCAAGCGGGTGATCCAGAAGGCGTTGCAGGACCCGCTGGCCGAGGCGCTTTTGGCCGGCGAGATCAAGGACGGCGAGACCGTGCCGGTCAGCGCCGGGGCCGATGGCCTGATCATCGGGCAGCGGCTTGGCAGTTCGGACCGCCAGCCGCCCGAGGATGCTGTCGTCCACTGATCGCGGTGCAATGCACAGGCATAGCGGCCCCCGGAGCGATCCGGGGGCCGTATTGTTTCCCGCACACGGACAATCCGGTTGCTTTCTTGACCAATGACGCAAGAATGGCCAATGGTCGGGCGGTGATCTGAGAGGGCGGTATGAGTGAACAGAACCTGGAACGGCCGGAGCTGACGTTTTCGCCCGAGGTGGCCGACTGGGTGCGCGAGCATTATGCAGCGGCGCGGGTCATTCTGGAATATGGCAGCGGCGGGTCGACGGTGCTGGCCTCGGAGATGCCGGGCAAGACGATCTTTTCGGTGGAGAACGACCGGCGCTGGTTGCGCGCGATGCAGGCTTACCTCGATCAGGCGGGAACGCAGTCACCGGTGCATCTGCATCTGGCGGGGGTCGGCAAGACCCGCAAATGGGGCCATCCCGTCGATAATTCACGGTTCCGGCGGTATCATCTTTATCCGCTCGGAATCTGGGATCATCCCGATTTCGTCCATCCGGATCTTGTGCTGATCGACGGGCGTTTTCGCGAGGCGTGTTTCTATGCGGCCATGCTGCGCTGCACGAAGAATACGGTGGTGCTGTTCGACGACTATGTGAACCGGCCGAAATATCACCGCGTCGAGACCTTCATCGAGCCGGTAGAGACGCGCGGGCGGATGGCGAAGTTCGAGCTGAGCAAGAAGGCGCTGCCGCGCGAAGGGCTGACGCAGATCGTCGGGGCCTTTTCGAATGCGTTCTGAGCGCGGGTGGTGGCTGGATAGGATGCGCCAACCTGTGCTAATGGCACCGCCAGCAGGTAAGGCAGTGATGAAAGGCGGCACCGGATGATGATTTCACACAGCCGCAAGTTTGTTTTCGTCAAGACGAAGAAGACCGCCGGCACCTCGATCGAATGCGCGCTGGCGCCGTTTCTGGAGCCGGGCGACCTGACCTCGCCGCTGGTGGAACACGCGCCCCAGACACGGCGCTTTTCAAAGGAATTCGTGCGTATCCTGCGCGAAAGGGACGCCGGTCTGAGGGCGCGCAACCCGCATCTTCCCTATAGTGTCGTGGCGGATCACTTCGCCAAGGAGACCAAGGGTTATTATCGCTTTTGCGTGGAGCGAAACCCTTGGGACAAGGCGATTTCGGCGTTCTTTTTCTGGATTTCGCGGCATGGTCACGACACCAGCAAGACGGAGGAGGAGAATTTCCTGACATTCGCCGAGAGCGAACGACTGGGCTTTTTCTCGGATTATGATCTCTACATGCGAAAGGACAAGCCGCAGGTGGACCGCGTTCTTCGCTATGAGAACCTGGCAGAGGAGTTTTCGCAGGTCATGGAGCAACTGGGTCTGCCCGAGATTTCCATCGGCAGCGTCCGCGCCAAGGGGGATATCCGGCCCAAGGCGTCGCGCAAGTTGCAACGCTTCTATGGCGAAGACCTCGACAATGGCGCCGCCAAACGGGTGCAATCGGTCTTTGCGCGCGAGATCGCGTATTTCGGATACGCCCCGGAACCTGCCTGAACGGGCACGGCAGAGTCCGGGTCATTGCCGAAAACGGCGGCGTGCAGATTGACAGATGTAGTGGCCTATCGGCTATACCGACTCAACAAAATGCCCCGCGCGCCGCTGACCTCTTGCGCAAGCCGCCGGAAACAAGAGGGTGCAAGGGATCAGTATGGAGCGTCGCGGCTCTCTCTTCAGCGGGTGGAAAGCGGCGCAGGTAATGTAGCATTCAAGGCAGGGGCAAGCGGTGTCTAAGCCAGTCATATATGAATTGAACGGCGTGAGCCTGCCGCATGACGACGCGATCATCACGCCGAAGGTCGCGGCCTCCCTGAAGCGCGGCAATTATGAGCGGGCCGAGGTTCTGGCCACGCCGAAGTTTCTGGAGCCCGAGGATCGTGTTCTCGAACTGGGAGCGGGGCTTGGCTATATCTCCTCTTACGCTGCCAAGGTCATCGGCGTGTCGCATGTGACCTGTGTCGAGGCGAATCCGAAGCTGGCTGAATATATCCGCGGCGTTCATGAAATGCAGGGGCTGGAGAACACCGAGGTTCGCAACTGCGTCGCGCTGCCGGGTGGTGCGGAACTGAACCCCGACAAGACGATGCCCTTCTATATCCGCGAGCCGTTCTGGTCATCCTCGCTTGATCCGGGCCGGGATGCCGTCGCCGTCGAGAATGTCGCGCAGGCATATCTTTCGGACCTGATCAAGGATGCGGGGGCCACGGCGCTGATCGTGGATATCGAGGGCGGCGAGCGCGATATCTTCAAGGGTGGCGATCTGGGATCGGTGCGCAAGATCTATGTCGAGCTGCACACCCGATATATCCGGCCCAAGGGGATCAAGGCCTGCTTTGACGCCCTGTCAGCGCATGGCTTCTACTACGATCAGCGCGTCTCCCATGGCGGTGTCGTGCTGTTTAGGAAATTGTGAGGGTGCGGCGCATGGCGGCAGAGGAAGACGGAACGCTCTATGATGTGGCCAGCCTCTGGATCGGGGATGAGCTGAGCTGGATGGAGCAGATTTGCCTGCTGTCCTTCATGGAGCACGGGCATCGCACCATTCTTTATGTGTATGACGACGTGAAGTCCGTGCCCGAGGGCGTTGAAATCCGCGATGCGCGCGAAGTCATGCCCACCGATCAGATCATCTATCACGTCAATACCGGCAGCCCGGCCTTTCATTCGGACGTGTTCCGTCTGCGGATGCTGGCGCAGACGGATTTTCTATGGGTCGATACCGACGCATATTGCCTCAAGCCCTTCCAGAAACAGCCGCATGGTTTCTTTTACGGATGGGGCACGGACAAGCGGCGGATCATCTGTTCCGGGGTTCTGGGCCTTCCCGCTGGTTCCGAAACGCTGCGCGCCATGCTGGAGCTTACGAAGGATGAATATCCCGTTCCCCCCTGGCTTCCCAAGGCGCGGCAGGACGAGTTGCGCGCCCTGAAGGCGGCCGGAAAAGGCGTGCATATGTCGCTGATGCAATGGGGCATATGCGGCCCTGAGGCATTGCATTACTTTGCGCTTCAAACGGGCGAGGTGGAACATGCGTTTGACGGGCCAGTGCTTTATCCGGTGCCCTTTTCCGGGACGCGCGTTTTTCACCGCCGCCATCTGAAACGAAAGGTGCTGGAGTCGATCACCGACGAAACGCTGTCGGTGCATTTCTACGGTCGGCGCTTTCGCAACATATTCGCGCAGAGCGGCGGGCTGCCGCCCAAAGGATCCTATGCTGACGACCTGTGCCGGCATCACGGTGTGGACCCGGCGCAAACGGCGCATCTCTTCAAGCTGAAGGTGCCCGGACAGCCCGGAGAGGAAGCCGGGTGAACCAATGAGCGCATCGCGCGATCACGGCTTTGACGACCCGTGGGGATGGGGTAGGCTTGCACAGGTGTTTGGTAAATCAAGCTGCCAGCGACCCGAAGGCGGCCAGAAACGGATGTACGATTGCCCATGAACAAGAACAATCTGGCCGAGGTCAAGAACGGTCTGCGCGCGGTGGAAATCGTTAAGTCGCGATTCAAGAGGCTTCCGCGCGGAGTCATTCAGGTGGGCGCCCATAATGGTCGCGAAGTGCCCAGAATGGCGCGCTCGGGCGTGGAAAAGGCGGTGTTGATCGACCCGCTGGACGAGACATTCGGCACGCTGAGCGAGCGGGTTTCGGACGTGGACGGCTATGTCGCGATCCAGGCGTTGATCGGGGATGAGGACGGCAAGCAGGTCATTTTCAACGTCTCCAGCAATACCGGGGAATCCTCAAGCTTTCTGGAACCGAGCGGCCATACCGAGATCAAGCCCGATATCCATTTCTCGGAAAAGCGCGAGATGACATTGCGCTCGCTGGACAGCCTGCTGCCGGAGCACGAGATCGAGTCCGATGGCTATGACATGATGTTCATCGATACGCAGGGCGCGGAAAAGCATGTGATCACCGGCGCGATCAATACATTGAAATCAATCGATTTCATCTGGGCGGAAGTCAGCATCGGAGGGATCTATGATGGTGACATGCCGCTGTCGCGCTTCGTGGTTTTCCTTGAGGCGCTCGGGTTCGAGCTGGGCTTTTGCGAATTGAAGCGCTTTGGCTGGGGCGATGCGCTTTTCGTGCGCCGGTCGGTTTTCATCAACCAGGAAGACGAGAGCGCCTAGGGCTGATCTTCGAGGCTGTCGAGGGATCGCTCTACCCGTGCGCGAAAATCGGCGCGGGTCGGAAAGCGTTCGCCATGAAGGGCCAGAAGAGCGCGGGTTCTTTCGGCGCTGTCCGGGATTCTGACGACGGCGGAAATCAGGCGCTGCAACAGTCTGGGACGTTGTGGGGCAAGGGCGACCATTTCGTCCAGCACGTCGGCTTCGGCTTCGGGCAGGTCGGCGTGCTGAAGCACATCGGCGATGCGGGCCAGCAGTTTTTCGTCGGATCGCAGGATTTGGCGGTTCTGCGCGAACAGCGCGGCCAGTTCCGGCCCCTCGCTGAGTTTGGCCAGCATCCGGGCGGTGGCAAGGATCGCATCCTCGGTCATCGGTCTGCCGTGATATGTGCCCGTGGCCTCGAAATCGGGGATGTAGCTGACCAGCACGTTTGACATGATCCGGGCCACGATATCCGGCGAGATATGGCGGTAATCGTTGCGCGCCCAGCAGACATCGGGGTTGGTCAGGGTGACGGTCTCGTATGACGGGAAGTAATCCACGTCGGGTTTGTCGGCGACGAAGGCTTCGACCGCGGCGCGCTGCACCGATTTGGAATAGGTGTTGGCCAGCATGACATCCATGTCCCGGAAGGTGGAGGCGAGGGGCACGGGTGACACGGTCACAAGCATCTTGAGCGGCTTTTCGCGATGTGTCTTGAGAAGGGTATAGATCCCTTCGAGTGCGTTCAGCACATCGTCATACCCAAGCACACGGAATTCGAAGCGTTCTGGATCGGCTTTGCAGATGCGCGGCGGGGGCGCGATGTTGAGATAGAGATCCAGCTCCCTGTCATACCAGGCCTCGACATAGCCCAGGGTAAGGATGACCACATCCGCCTGCGCCACCTCGGCCATCGCATCGAGGTAGCGCACGCGCATGTCCATGATATCGGCCAGTGCGAAGGGCAGGCGGACAAGCCCCAGTTGCGGGTCGCAATAAAGCCCGTCACCCACCGGGTAGATGATTTTCTCACCCGGAAAGCTGTCGCGTTCCAGCGCCCATGTCATCTCGTTCAGGATGGAATGCGCGGTGTATTTGTTGAGAAAGGTGGACGCCTTGCCGACCGACTCGCCGATCGGGCCAAGATCGGGTTCGCGGCTGAGCACGGTCATGCCGGCGCGGTGCAGCGCCCCTTCGATATTGCGCGCAAAGCAGGAGCCGATGGCGAACACGCTGTCCTGCCTGCCGATGGTGAAGCCCGCAGAGACGGCGGGATCGGCCAATGGATAGAGCCGTGTGCCGTCGGCATCGGGCGAGGGATAGCGGCGCAGCCTGTTCTTTCGCGCCGCGTCGAAGGCATCGCTGGAGGAGGCGCTGTGGATCGCGCTGTTTCGGGCCGGACGGGACGATTTCCTTTTCGCCATATGGACACCCCGAGCCTTTCTGCGTTCTGCGCCGTCATACCGGCAAGGCCGGAGCGGCCCTGCTATTTCTCCATCAGGACCACTGACGAACTGGGGCGTGTATCATCCAGGATAGTGATGCGGCCCAGTCGTGCCAGCTCGGCGAGTTCTTCGAACCGCTTGCGCATATTGAGGATGACCGCGCCGTTCTTCGTGATCTGCTGATCGAAGAATTCGCTGTAGGTGGACACGGGGAAATGGAACCCGCAGGACAACAGGCTGATCGCGAGATTGACCTTGCGCAGCTTGGAAAGCGAGCCCTGAAGCGGATTCAGCGTGGTGATTGCCGCGCCGTCGACTCCGTTGGCCTCGAGAAACGCGCGCGCCTTGGCGAGATCGGCATATGCCGCGCCCTCGTCCTGAAAGCCGAAATGGCGGTGCTCGTTCTGTTCGGTGTCGATCAGCACAATGTCGGCGCCGGTGGCCCGATGGATCAGCAAATCCACCAGCCCGTAGCCGCAACCGATATCGGCGACACGTTTGGGCGCGAGACGATCCAGAACCGGGCGCATCACCGCGAATTCGGATTCAATGACCGCAAATGCGCGTTCGGCGATTTCGGGGCCGAGCCGATCCACCTGCTCCTCGAGCGGGGCGCTGTTGCCCCGCATCCATGCCCTGATCAGGCGCCCAGATCGCGGGACGTCGTAAAGCACCTCGGATCGTTGCAGGATAAGGTTGAGTAAATCGCCCCTCGAGAACATCGAGAAGTCCAGCTTCCCGCTGCTCTTGGCTTTCGCTTTCTTGACTGCCACGCGCCCATAAACTCCAAAATCAGCACTCTTTTTCCGCGCAAAAACACGCGCGTCAGTGCTTTCTGGAAAAACAGTATGCGCGGCCTCTGATCCAGTCAACGAAGGGCGCGGCCCGGAAACGGAAGTTGCGCCCGAGTGATGAAAGGCCGCCACATACGCGCGGCCCGCGGCGGGCTGAACGCTGCCTCAGTGATCTTTCTGCGTGACCCGGTCGCGGGTTTCCAGCTTGTTCTCACGCAGCCAGCCGCGAAAGCCTGTCCAGTCCGGGCGCGCCTTGAGATCCTCGATCTTGGCGCGGTGCCAATCGCAGGCGCGCGCATGCAGCATGGACAGCACCGGATCGGCCAGCAGCGCCTCGAGCATCGGGCGCGCACGCTCGGCATGGGGCAGGATGGTTTCATCGCGGTCACGGTTGACGTTCATGTCCGACCAGTAATGCTCGGCCTGTTCCACGGCGATGTGGTTGGTGCGCCCGCGATCGCGTTTGACAAGGAAACTTTCGAGCGAGCGCACGGAATAATGATGCAACCGCGCGTGTTCATGGCTGAAGCCTTCCCATGCGCGCCAACCCACCTGCTCCATTGGTCGCAGGTTGCCGCCGCAGTCGGACCAGCGGACATTCTTGGCGCCGTCCTCGGGAATGACCTTGGGGCGGTGTGGGTTGAAGCGGTTGAACACGCCATTGTTGCGAAACAAGGTCTTGAAGCCGATGGCGCGGCCATTGGCGGGGTCGTCCTCGGCATCGGCCAGAAGGAACTGCCGCGTCACCGGCGTGTCGCTATAGGCCTCGACGCCGCCGCAGCCGAACAGCTTCCAGGTCATGGAAATCGCGTCGCAATCGCCGATCCGCGCGAACAGGTCATCCAACGTTTCAAGCCCGCCGCGCAGGTTGATGAATTCGTCCACGTCCATGCATATCAGCCAGTCGGCCTGGCGCACCCAAGGGTGAAAGACCGAGCGGCGCAGTGCCTTGTGCTGGGGTGGCGAGCCGTCGGAGACCGCGTTGGGCCGGTGGCTGCAATAGCCCAGCTCGTCAAGCCGATCCGCCATGAGGTCGGTGCCATCGTCGCAATCATTGGTAAAGATGACGACGCCCGAAAAGCCGATGGTCAGGTTATGGGCGATCCATTCCAGCAGGAAAGGCCCCTCGTTCTTCATCGTGGTCATGATGACATGCGGCCCGCCGCAGGCGGGCGCGATGGGGAAGGGCGTGTTCGCGGCGGTCATTCGGCGGCCTGTCGTTTGAGTTTGCGGAAGGCCGGGCCGACACGGCGGGCAAGCGCCGCGTGTCCGCGCTCGGCCAGGTTGGTTTCCAGCGATTTGCGATACCACGGCAGCAGGCGGCGCTCGCGGAACAGGGTATAGAACACCGCGGGTGTCAGCGTGCCGTCCAGCGCGTGCTGCATCACCGGCTTCAGCAGGTTGGCGCGGCGCAGGAAGACCGGCGAGAAATGCCCCGCGAACCAGGTCTTGAGCAGGATGACAGTGTCGCCTTCCAGCCGCTCCACATGGCGACGGTCGGGTTCGAAGAACGGGTCATAGAACACGAAGGCTTTTTCGATATCGTCGATCTCGAAGGCGCAGTCGCTATGGGGCAACGACCAGTCGCGCCGCCGACCGATGAGAAAACGCTCTTCCCATGGCACGAGGGATTCATCGAGCGTGGTTTGCGGGCTGAAGCTGATGATCGTGGCGCCAGGGGCAAGCGAGGCAAACGCCAGCGCCGCGAACCCGCCCATCGAGGTGCCGGTCATGAATACCTTGCCGAACTGGCGGAAAAACCCGTCAGCCGAGAGCTTTTCCAGGTAGTCGATCAGTTGCGGGTCGCGATACCAGTCCTTGCGGCGCGCCATGATTGACAGATGCGAGCAGTCGTTGGAGCGCAGGAATTTGTAGGCCCATGGCTCGCGTTCGGGTGACAGGTCGTTGACGTTCGAGAGATTGTCGAAGGTCACGACAAGGCGGGCGTCGTCGCGGCGGATGCAGGCGACCGCGTGGTGTTTGAGGCGGGTATAGAAACCTTCCCTGTCGCCGCCGGTGTGAATCTCGGCGAACCAGGGCGGCAGGGCCGGGGGGGCTGCCTCGGGCGTGCCTGCTTCTGGCGTGTCCGTGTCGGCGGCATTGTCAAAGGCGGCAGTCTGCGGCGGCGTATCGGTTTTTGGGTCGAGGGGTGACGTGGACTTGGCGCGCGCGGGCGCGTCCTCGTCCCTGGCGGCTGCCAGCAGGCGACCGATATCCGAGGGTTCGGCGCGCAGCGTGTCAAGCCGAGCGACTTCGCGCGCGCAAAGATCGGCCTGCGCCTGTGCAACGCCGGGCAGGGCCATCAGCGCTTCGGTTTCCCGCATGATTGCATCGGCCCGCGCCGAAAGACCTGGATCGGGTTCGCGCAGGGCGGCCAGACTGTCGAGCTTGGTCGCCAGCGCCTCGGTGTCGGATTGTTTTCTTGCGGGCAGGGACGCGATGCGCAGCAGGAAGGTTTCCACCGAGGGCGCGGGCAATGTCAGGATCGCGGCCTTGGCGGTTCCGATCGCGCCGGGGGTCTCGTTCCATGTCACACGGCTGAAGGGTGCGGGCATGTCGGCCCCGTCGCCATTGATCCATTTGGGGGCGCTGCCGCCCTGCACGGGGCCGGTGGGCAGTTCAGGGCTGCGCGCACCGAAAAGCCCCAGCCGCACAACGCTGCGCAGCGCGCAGCCCGCAGCGGCGCCGGACGGAATTGGCGCGCGCTGCGTCGCCGTATGCAGCACCGGGCCGGGCGCATGCGCGATCCGGTCGCCGGGGCCGAAGAGATGCACCGGCGCGCTCAGCACATCGGCGCCACCGCAGGCCCGCATCAGGGATTGCACCGTCTGTGCGCGCGTGTTGATGCGGAAATACTCGTCCTGAGAAAGAAAGAGCCCGTAACCGCCGGTTTCCCCGGCCTCCAGCGCGGCAAAGCGCAGGGCCGTGTTGCGCGGCTCTTCAAGTATATCGGGGTCGGTCGGGACCGGGTGCAGGGTGATCGCACCTGCGGCGGCCAGAACATCCAGCAGGGGGGTTTTTCCGGCGATCTTCTCATTGGTGAAGATGTGGACGTGACTGGCCCCGATCGCCCGGTGACAGGCAAGCCATTCAATGAAATCCGAGCGTTCATCGCGCAGAAAACACCCGATGAGCAGTTTTGGCCTGGATGTCATCTACTCGAATACCTCTTCGCGTCTGCCCGGATGGGGGACCGCTTGTCACTGTTTCCATCCAGTGTATAAATTTTCATTCAGTCGGGAAAGGTTGATTTATGTCGGAATGCGAATGCCCGCAGCGGGGGCTCTTCATCGGGATGAGGAAGGACCAGCTGGGCGCGCGGCTGTTGATGATGCTCAACAGTATCCGGCTGGCCGAGGATTACGGCACCGATTTTCGCATCAACTGGTTTCCGCGCGGTGCGATGGCACCCAAGCTCGACACGCCCTCGGACCTTTTCGACGAGGGTTTCATCGCACGCCATTTCATCGAGAACGACGCCTTCGAGGCGCTGGATGCCGTGACGCGCCCGATCTGGAGCTTTCTCAACGACCCCGGCCCCGAGAAGCTGGAGGCGCATCTGGCGGGTGGCGGTCATGTGCTTTTGGACGAGGGGTTCGAGATCGTCGAATTTCCATGGGAGGACGCGGGCGATCTGCGCGGGCGGTTCCGTGGGTTTATTGCCAAGATCGGCTTCAACCCGGTGGTGCGCGACCATATCGCCACGATCGAGGCCGCCATGAACGCAGATGGCGGGCGCACCATCGCCTATCACATCCGGCGCGGTGATATCCTGAACGAGGACCCCTGGAAGCACAAGGAATGGCCCGCCAAGATCGAGCCGGATGAACTTTACTCGGCTTACCTTGAAATGAACCCCGATGCCGGGGCGCTGGTGTTCTCGGATCAGGCTGAAAGCATCGAACGGTTCACCAGGGCGCATCCCAAGGTGGGCAGTATCGACAAGCTGGCGGACCTGTCCCAATGCAAGCCGGTGCAGCGCGATTTCCTGGAGCTTTTCGCCATGTCGCGCGCCTCGGAGATCGTGGCGCCGCCGATCAGCGCCTTCAGCCGCGCCGCCGCGCGCCTGAGCGGACAGGAGCGCAAGTGCTTTCACGAAGTGATGACATTGGAGGAACGCGAGAGCGCCTATGAAAAGGTGTTCGAGCGCTTTCAGGAAGGGCCGGGCGCCTTCATCACCCCCAGCGAGGCAGCGCATGTCTATGTCAAGTTGGTGCGCCGGCTGCAAGAACAGAACCGCGACCAGGAGGCATGGGATATCGGCCAGGCGATTCTGGACGCGGGCGCGGATAATGCCTTCATGCCCTTGATGCATGCGATCAACGGGCTTTACCTGAGCAAATGGGACGAGGCGCTCATGCATGTGGAGCGGGCGCTGGCCGATCCCAAGCAGTGGCAGGAGAACTACATCACCGGCCTCGTCGTGCGCGCGCATGTTCTGGGCGCGCTGGGAAAGCGCACCGGCGCGCGCCGGTCATTCCTGCGCGCCTTCTGGCAAAAGCCCACGCTGCCCGATGTGCTGGTGATCGGCTCGTTCATGATCAAGCGCCGGCGGTTGCGCCCCGGCCGGGTGCTGCCCTTTGACCGCGACACGCTGCTGTTGCTGCCGATGCGTTATCAGCAGACCAATATCGCCCTGCAACAGAACAAGATCCTGCGCCGCCGCGCCGCCGACCTTTCGGTGATCGCGATCGAATGGCCCTGGTTCGCGATGGATGGCAAGACGAGCCGCTTGTTGAACGCGCCCGAGGAGCTGGAACAGATGCGCGCGCGCCTCGAGGCGCATGAAAGCTGCGTTCCCGGTAGCCTGCCGTTCAGTTTCTGCGCGCTGCTTGATGCGCGAATGGGCAAGCTGGATGCGGCGTTGGAGCGCAACAGCGAGGCGCTGGAACACGCGCCCGACGTGGCGTTGCTGCACAAGCGGCAGGCCGAGATCCTGATGATGCAGGGCGCCCATGATGCGGCGCTGAGCGAAATCGAGCGCAGTATGGAACTTGCCCCGGATCATGCCTTCTGGCATTTCCTGAAGGGGTTGATCCTGCAAGGGGCGGGGGACGCGGCGCACGCGCGGGCCTGTTTCGAAACGGCTTGCGCGGTGGATGACAGCACGGCCGAGTTGCATGCGCATCTGGCCGAATTCTGCCGCGAAGCGGGCGACAACAAGGGGGCGATTGCCGCGCTGGAGCGCGCCGCCGAGATCGCCCCGAACCAGCAACGCTATCGCAACCGGCGCGACCGGCTGCAGAAGAAGAAGCAGGCCTGACAATAAATACCCGAACGGGCGGCCAAAGCCGCCCGCCCGATGGCAAGGCGCAGCACCTTACTTGGGCATGATGACGCCGTCGATCACGTGGATCACGCCGTTCGATGCCTCGATATCGGCCTTTACCACGCTGGCCCCGTCAACGGTCACACCGCCTTCGGTCATGATGGTGACTTCGCTACCCTCTACGGTGGCGGCCATCATGTTGTTGCTCAGATCGCCCGACATCACCTTGCCCGGAACCACGTGATAGGTGAGGAGCGCGGTCAGCTGATCCTTGTTCTCGGGCTTGAGCAGGTCTTCGACGGTGCCTTCGGGCAGCGTAGCGAAGGCTTCGTCGGTCGGGGCGAACACGGTGAAGGGGCCTTCGCCCTTCAGCGTCTCGACAAGACCGGCGGCCTGAACGGCGGCCACCAGGGTCTCGAAGCTGCCGGCATCCACGGCTGTATCGACGATATCCATCTTGCCGTGACCGTCAGCCAGGGCAGGGCCTGCCATCAGGGTGGCCGCGGTCAGGGCGAGGTAAGTTCTGCGAAACATATTCGTTCCTCCTTTGCATGTCGTCTTGGCAATGCCGTCATCGACATTACGGGACTGCTACGGAGAACATTCGCGCCCGGTTCAGCGGGGGTTTCCGCCGATCCGGCTTGACGAGAAAGGCGCGCGGCCTAAGCCACGCGCCTTTCGGGTTTCAATTCAAACTCTTGTGATCCTGCGCGAGGCGACGTGATCTATTCCATGCCGATTGCGGCGCGCACGATCCCATCCAGCAGCGTCTGCACCTTTTGCATTTCGCCCTCGGGGAAGGCGCGGAAACCGATCATCACCTCGCCCGGCGTGTCGGCGCGTTCGGCGATGAAGATCGCATAGGGGCAAAAGGCGATGTTCATCGGGTCCGCCTCCATCACCTCGCGCGAGACGATGGCAGAGCAGAAGGTGTAGGCGTCTGCATTGGTGTAGAGTTCAACATCCGAGCCCACATCCGCGCGGGTGCGTTCCAGCATGTCGCCCACATGGCTGACATGGTCGATTACCAGCCCTTCGTTGACGATTGCGGTTTCGAGGCCGAAGGCCACGTCCTCGAAGGGCTGGTCGGTGGTATAGCTGACCACGCCCTGCGCGGCGGCTGTTTGTGCGGCGATGATCAGTGCTGCGGCGAATGTCCAAAGTCTCATGATTGGTGTCCTCCCAAAGTCTTGCGGTCAGGTAGCGACCGGCTTGCGTGCCGGACACTGTATGATGCCAAAGTGCTGCCGCCCATGATGCAAATCAAGCGCCACGGGACGCGGCAAGATGAATGACCGCCACGCGGCCCCGGCAGGCGGCGCTTGCATAAGGCCCGGAGAGGTTGCATACAAATCGCGGATTTTCCTTTCGCCGCGTCCGGTGGCCGGGTGACGCGGGTAACGCGGCGGCGGCGGGGCCGGGCCGCGCAAGGACAGGCATCTGTAAGCGGTTACGATTCATGCGAAAGGAGACACCGGGGACATGACCAAGCGCGCGCTCATCACCGGGATCACGGGGCAGGACGGCTCTTATCTGGCCGAATTCCTGCTTGAAAAGGGCTATGAGGTGCATGGGATCAAGCGCCGCGCCTCGTCCTTCAACACGCAGCGGATCGACGGGATCTACCAGGACCCGCATGACAGCAACCCGCAGATGTTCCTGCATTACGGCGATCTGACCGATACCTCGAACCTGACGCGCATCCTGCGCGCGGTGGAGCCCGACGAGGTCTATAACCTGGGCGCGCAATCGCATGTGGCGGTCAGTTTCGAGGCGCCCGAATACACCGCCGACGTGGATGCCATCGGCACCTTGCGGATGCTTGAGGCGATCCGCTTTCTGGGGCTGGAAAAGAAGACGCGCTTTTACCAGGCCTCGACATCGGAACTGTTCGGCAAGGTCGCCGAGAGCCCGCAGACCGAGGCCACGCCGTTCCATCCGCGCAGCCCCTATGGTGTGGCCAAGCTATACGCTTACTGGATCACGGTGAATTACCGCGAGGCCTATGGGCTTTATGCCTGCAACGGCATTCTCTTCAACCACGAGAGCCCGCGGCGCGGCGAGACCTTTGTGACCCGCAAGGTGACGCGCGGGCTGGCCAATATCGCCCAAGGGCTGGAGACGTGCATCTATATGGGCAATATCGACGCCCTGCGCGATTGGGGCCACGCCAAGGATTACGTGCGCATGCAGTGGATGATGCTGCAACAGGATGTGGCCGAGGATTTCGTGATCGCGACCGGCCACCAGTATTCGGTGCGCGACTTCATCACCTGGGCCGCCGCCGATCTGGGGATCACGCTGGAGTTTTCGGGTGAAGGCGTGGGCGAGCTGGGCACGGTCGCCGCCGTCAGCGGCGACATGGCCCCGGCAGTCAGCGAGGGCGACGTGATCGTGCGGATCGACCCGAAATATTTCCGCCCCGCCGAGGTCGAGACCCTGTTGGGCGATGCCAGCATGGCCCGTGACAAGCTGGGCTGGGTGCCCGAGATCAGCGCCCGCGAGATGTGCGCCGAGATGGTGGCCGACGATCTGGAAACGGCGCGGCGTCATGCCTTCCTCAAGGCGAATGGCTATGATCTGCCGGTGTCTCTGGAAAACTGAGCGCGCGGGGAGGCGGGGATGAGATACTATATCGCCGGGCATCGCGGGATGGTTGGGGGCGCGATCCTGCGCCACCTCGGGGCGCGCGCGGCGAAGGGCGAGCCGATCGAGCCGATCACCCGGACCCACGCCGAGCTGGACCTGACCGATCAGCGCGCGGTGCGTGCCTTCATGCAGGATGCGCGCCCCGATGTGGTGATCCTGGCAGCGGCCAAGGTGGGCGGCATCCACGCCAATGACACCTACCCCGCCGATTTTATCCGCGATAACCTGATGATCGAATGCAACGTGATCCACGAGGCTTACGGCGCGGGCGTGCGGCGGCTGTTGCAGCTTGGATCGTCCTGCATCTATCCGCGCGACGCGGCGCAGCCGATGGCCGAAGACGCGCTGCTGACCGGCCCGCTGGAAGCCACGAACGAGCCTTACGCCATCGCCAAGATCGCCGGGATCAAGCTGTGCGAAAGTTACAATCGGCAATATGGCGTCGATTACCGCAGCGTGATGCCCACCAACCTTTACGGCCCCGGCGACAATTTCCACCCCGAGAACAGCCATGTTCTGCCCGCGCTGATGCGCCGCTTTCACGAGGCGCGCGTTCAAGGGCGCGATGAGGTGGTGATCTGGGGCAGCGGCACGCCACGGCGCGAATTCCTGCATGTGGATGACATGGCCGAGGCCTCGCTTTTCGTGCTCGATCTGGACGCGGCGACCTACGGCGCGAATACCTCCCCGATGCTCAGCCATATCAATGTCGGCTGCGGCGAGGATGTCAGCATCCTGGAACTGGCGCGGATGATCGCCCGCGTCACCGGCTTTGACGGGCGCATCACCTGCGATCCTTCAAAACCCGACGGTACGCCGCGCAAGCTGATGGATGTGGCGCGGCTGTCCGCAATGGGCTGGCAAGCGCGCATCGGTCTGGAGCAGGGCCTGCGCGAGACTTACGCATGGTTCCTTGATGCGCGTGCGCAGGGTGATTTGCGAGGTTGACCCCGGCATGCCGATGTATGCCCGGATTCCGGTTGTAGCCTTGCGCGGAAGGGCTATTTTCGCGCCAGATCAAGCCCGCGCGTGCCCGCGCCCATCCAACGGAGATCCGACCAAATGAATTACGCGATGAACGCCTTGCAGATCCTGGCGTTGCTGTTCGTTCTTGTCCTGGGCGTCGCCATGGCGCTGGCGCTGGCCTTCTATATTCTCGACAAGACCCAGACCGGCGATGCGATCCGGCGGAACTATCCGGTGATCGGGCGGTTCAGGGGGCTGTTCAGCAAGCTGGGCGAATTTTTCCGGCAGTATTTCTTTGCGATGGACCGCGAGGAGATGCCGTTCAACCGCGCTCAGCGCGACTGGGTCTATCACGCGGGCAAGGGCAAGGGGAACACGGTGGCCTTCGGCTCGACCCGCAACCTGTCGATCCCCGGCACGCCGATCTTCGTCAATGCCTGTTTCCCGCCGCTCGATGACCAGTTCGCCACGACCGCCCCGATGGAGATCGGGCCGACGGCGGCCGTGCCCTATCGCGCGCGGTCGATCTACAATATTTCGGGCATGAGCTATGGCGCGATATCGCGCCCGGCGGTCGAGGCGCTGAGCCGGGGCGCGGCAAGGGCGGGTATCTGGCTCAATACCGGCGAAGGCGGGCTGTCGCCGTTTCACCTCAAGGGCGGCTGCGATCTGGTCTATCAGATCGGCACGGCGAAATACGGCGTCTGCGACAGCCACGGCAATCTTGACGACGAGAAGCTGCGGGCGATGGGCGCCAACCCCTATATCAAGATGTTCGAGCTCAAGCTGGCGCAAGGCGCGAAGCCCGGCAAGGGCGGCATCCTGCCCGGCGAAAAGGTGAACGCCGAGATCGCCATGATCCGCGGCATCCCGGAGGGCAAGGACAGCATCTCGCCCAACCGCCACCGCGAGATCAACGATTTCGGAGAACTGCTGGATACGGTCGAACATATCAGGAAGGTCTCGGGCAAGCCCTGCGGCTTCAAGACGGTGATCGGATCATCGGATGCCTGGGCCGAGATGTTCGAACTGATCAACGAGCGCGGCCCCGACAGCGCACCCGATTTCATCGCCGTGGATGGCGGCGAGGGCGGCACCGGTGCGGCGCCGATGCCGCTGATCGACCTCGTGGGCATGCCGATCCGCGAGGCGCTGCCGCGCATGGTGGACCTGCGCGACCGCCACGGGCTGAAGGAACGCATTCCAATCATCGCCAGCGGCAAGCTGGTCAATCCGTCGGACGTGGCCTGGGCGCTGTGCGCGGGGGCGGATTTCGTGACCTCGGCGCGGGGCTTCATGTTCGCGCTGGGCTGCATCCAGGCGCTCAAGTGCAATCGCAACACCTGTCCCACCGGGATCACCACCCACGATCCGCGCCTTCAGGCCGGTCTGGTGGTCGAGGACAAGTACCAGAAGGTCGCCCATTACGCCCGCTCGGTGATCAGCGAGGTCGAGACCATCGCCCATTCCGTCGGCGTGGCCGAACCGCGCCTGATGCGGCGGCGCCATGTGCGGATCGTGCAGGCCGACGGCACGTCGATTCCGTTCAACAAGATCCGGCCAAGTTACAACGCGACCACGCCAATGTGACGGGGCGTGCGGGGGCCGGGGCGTGACCGGCAGCGGGGTCTCTCTATATAGAGAGAGGCGAAACACCCCGAGGAGACCCGCAGATGGCCTATCGCTGGAAGAACGACCTGAGCGCGCGCGACGTGACCCCCGAGCCGGTTTTCCTGAACCGCCGACAATGGATGGCAGGGATGGCCGGCATGGCCGGGGGCATGGCGCTGGCCGGGATCGGCGGGCGCGCCCGCGCTGCTGGCGAGGGGCTTGAACCCAACAGTTGGGAAGACATCACCACCTACAATAACTATTACGAGTTCGGCACCGGCAAGGACGACCCCCATAAACATGCCGATCGCCTGAGCATTACCCCCTGGAGCGTGCAGATCGGCGGGCTGGTCGACAAGCCCGGCGCCTATGACTTCGATGACATCATGGCCCGGATGACCATCGAGGAGCGGATCTATCGCTTTCGCTGTGTCGAGGCCTGGTCGATGGTGATTCCGTGGAACGGATTCGAACTGGCCGACCTGCTGAACATGGCCGGTGTGCAGGCGGGCGCGAAATACGTGGCCTTCGAGACGGTGCTGGACAAGGACGCGATGCCGGGCACGCGCTATCCGGTGCTGGATTGGCCCTATGTGGAGGGGCTGCGCCTTGATGAGGCGATGCACCCCCTGACCATCATGGCGACAGGTATCTACGGGCGCGACATTCCCAAGCAGAACGGCGCACCGCTCAGGCTGGTGGTGCCGTGGAAATACGGCTTCAAGTCGATCAAGTCGGTGGTGCGCATAACGCTGACCGATTCCGAACCGCCGACAAGCTGGAACAAGGCCAACCCGAGCGAATACGGATTCTACAGCAATGTGAATCCCGAGGTGGATCATCCCCGCTGGAGCCAGGCCACCGAGCGCCGGGTCGGCGGTGGGATCTTTTCGCCGCGCGTCGAGACGCTGATGTTCAACGGCTATGGCGATGACGTGGCCGGGCTTTATGACGGCATGGATCTGACGCGGTTCATCTGATGATCGCGGCGCGCATCAATGCTGTGGCGCGGCGTGTCCCCACAGCGGCCATATATACACTGTGCGCGCTGCCGGTGCCGGTGCTCTTCTATATGGGCGCGACCGGGGGGCTTGGCCCCGAGCCGATCAAGGCGCTGGAACAGGAGCTGGGCAAGATCGCGCTTCAGCTTCTGATCGCGGGGCTGGCAATCACGCCGCTGCGGCGCATCGCGGGAATCAACCTGATGAAGTTCCGCCGCGCGCTGGGCCTGATGGCGTTCTTTCATGTGGTGGTGCATCTTCTGGTCTGGGCGGTGCTGGATGTGCAGATCGCGGCGCAGATCTGGGCCGACATTATCAAGCGCCCCTATGTGACGGTGGGCATGGCGGCGTTCGTGCTGATGATTCCCCTGGCGCTGACGTCGAATGACAGGGCGCTGCGCTGGCTTGGGCCGCGCTGGAGGCTACTGCACCGGCTGACCTACGGGGTCGCGGTATTGGGCGCGATTCACTTTCTTTGGCTGACCAAGGGCTTTCAGATCGAGCCGCTGGCCTATCTGGCGGCGATTCTGGGGCTTCTGGCGCTGCGGATTCGCCGGCTGCCCATGAAAAAGGCACTTGGTCAGGGGTCATGAGCGCAAATGCAGCGCGAATCCGATGGTGCCTTGGGCGCGATTCATCCTTGGTGGGGCTGAATCGGGGGTGTGATCCGGGCTTGGCGGGGGAATTTTCGGAAAATTTCGAGTCGGGCGAGAAGAATCCCGGGCGATTCACCCCCTGAATCGCGACGAGTCGCCGGGATTGTGGCACCGCGACCGGCGAGTCTTGGGGATAAGCCTGTGGATAACGCTATATGTTGCGCGCGGCCCCGCGGTGGCTGGGGAACAAAATTGCGCCAGAGCCCCCGATATTGAAATTAGACGCATCTAACCCCATGTTTTTATAGGAAAAACCGGAAACATCAAAAAAAGATGACGTTTCCGGAAAAAAGGGGTTGCAGGGTTCGGCGGCAATCCGTAAATACCCCCTCACCGGCGGCGCTGAGGCGCACAACGGAACGCCAGACGGAACGACGGAGCGACGCTCCAGAGGGAAGCGAGGCAAAAATACTTGAGGTAAGTGACGCAGGTTGCGCCAAACGATTTAGGCGCTTCGTGTTGATTTTGTCTCTACGCTCTTTGAAATCGCAAGTATCTGAAGAGATATGTGGGCGGTTTGGTTCTTTCGATGGATCAAATCCTGCATATCAACTACCTAGGGCCCCGCGCTTCGCAACGGACCCGATGATGGATAGTCAGCTTCACTGTTTGAACGGCAACGTTTCCTTGGAAACGATGTACATCAAACAGATGACTTCATCGGCCCTGCCGGGTCGATGAGATGTGCAGAGGTTCGAACGTCAAGGATAAGCTGGCAACAGCTTTTCAACTTGAGAGTTTGATCCTGGCTCAGAACGAACGCTGGCGGCAGGCCT
>Ga0102925_1000050_pt1 | contig 55509 bp, 53 predicted proteins | sample SalPonR1_A_D1_MG_FD_78216 | JGI IMG/M metagenome (GOLD analysis project Ga0102925, IMG submission 78216) | Salt pond soil microbial communities from South San Francisco under conditions of wetland restoration - Salt Pond MetaG R1_A_D1_MG | ecosystem: Environmental > Aquatic > Marine > Intertidal...
AAGAAACCGGTTTTCAATCGGGAAACTTCGTGCTCTTCGTGCAACCTCGCGTTCGTATATCGCCGTTCAGAACTAGTGATCCGCGCGGCTAATTCGGTAACACTCCGTGGCTCCCGAAGGGCCACTAGCGATCAGGCGCCCCGATCGTCGCTGGCGGTGTCTCTCAATCTCGGCAGGAGCTTGCGGTGCACCAGCACGATCAAGCCGGCAATCGCGAACGCGAGCAGGAACACCCCGATCGCCGGCCCTGCCTGGCTCATGATGTCGGGCTCGGTGACCAGCACGATGGCCAGCGCGATCATCACCACGCCGCCAATCAGCTTGAGGACACGTGCCTGACCTTCCTGGAACTTTTCGATTTTGAGTTTGGCCACGGCAATGAAAAATATCACCAGTTCGTCGAGCAGGTAGATCACCAGGTAGGCAACCAGAAGACCGAAGAACGCGCCGGTACCTATGTCATGGGCGCTGACAAGGCCGCTCCAGATCACTGGGAAGCCTGCGGTGCACGGCAGTTCGATGAGTGCGATGCCCGATGCCATGACCGCGGTCGCCGCGCCGAGTGCCAGCGGTGATTTGCCGTTGGTCATCAGGCTGCGGAATTTCTGGTAGATGCCCGGCTTGTACTTGTCGTCTATGGTGAAGGAAAAGCCTCGCTTGAACCAGAAATAGTCCTTGATGTTGACCAGGCCGAATGTCAGCGCGAACAATGCCACGATCCAGTACATCCACGGCAGGTATGTGGCATAAGCCAGAACGCTGAACACGCCCACGATGAACAATCCGTAGATCAGGGCGGTGGTGAACAGGAACACCGATCCGACGATGACCACGCGCTTGCGCGAGCCGGAGTGAAGTACCAGCGCTATCAGGATGGTGAGCAGCCACAGGGAGCAGGGGTTGAAGCCGTCGACGAACGCGATGATGGCGGTGCTGAGCAAAAGCGGCTGGTAGCTCAGGTCGATGGTGCCGAGAAGCGGAATATCTATGGCGGCATCGACGGCGTCCTGCGATTGCCCGGCGGGCGCTTGAGGCGCGAACGAAAGCTGCCTGGAATCAGTGCAGCCGGTGTCCAGACAGACTTCCAGGCGTTGCTCGATTTCTTCGCGAATCTGGGGTGTATCGCCGACCCACACCGAGCCACCCAGGAACACCATGGGGACCGAACCGGGCTTGATGTCGTGAGCATCGGACATCGCGCGCAAAAGTTCATGGTGCTCGCGGGTGGCCATTATCTCGTAATAGCGCACCTCGACATCCGGATTATCCTGGGCCAGCGCGTCGGTGAACTCTCGCTGCGCGTTGCAGTGCGGACAGGTGGCGCTCTTGAAGACGTAGAGGGTGACCGGCGCAGTGTCGTCGGCGCTGCCCGTTTCCGGCCCCGACTGGGCGACGACGTTGTTTGCAGCCAGCGAAAACAGGATGAGCGCAAACGCCAGTATTGTCGTCTCGATTGTCGCGACGATCGTTGAAACCATCGCGGGTCGCAGGCGCGAAAAAACCGGGCGCGAAGTGCTGGAAGCCCCTCCGGTCGCCGGGCGGGGAGCGATGATTGCGCTTTCGTTCGTCATGTTCATCCTCTGGTGGGCCTGGTATTGATCCTGGTCGGCAATTTTCCCCCGGTCTCTCTCCGGATTTTTGTCCTGCATCAAAAGCCGGCGAGGTTCTGGATTGGGCGTAATGCCGTGCATAATGAACCGGATTTTCACCGGAGACGACATTGTGACCGAGAGATTCACCGTATCTCTTGACAGGGAACTTGCCGAGGCTTTCGAGCGATACCGGCAGCGGCTGGGTTACGGCAGCCGATCCGAAGCTATACGCGACCTGCTGCGCGGGTTCCTGGCGCGACAGCGGGCCGACGAAGATCCCGAAGGTGATTGCGTCGGCATTCTGACTTACATCTACGATCACCACCAGCGGGATCTGGCCGGGCAACTCACCGATGTGCAGCACGATCATCATGATCTTTCGGTAGCCACTTTGCATGTCCATCTCGATCATGATAATTGCCTGGAAACCAGCGTGTTGCGCGGCCCTCTGGGGCGTGTTCAGAAGTTTTCCGACCAATTCATCGCCCGGCGCGGCGTGCGGCACGGCGATCTTCACCTGGTCCCGGTGACCGTGGCGCACGGTCGCCACGCGCACAGCGAAGACGGGCACGATACTTCGGGGGGGCGGCATGAGCACATCACGCCGCACGATTAAGGTCTCTGCGCCGACTGCGAACACTGAGAAAAATTGACGTGGCTCATTTCGTGTTATGAAAAATGCTGCTATGTTTCATACCGGGTTCAAGCCAGGACAGACGCATGCACACGGTTCACTGTTATGGAATGTACCGGAAGGCGCTCCATCGCTACTGGATATCCGGGGGGCTGCTCTTCCTGCTGGCTGGCGTGATGCTACCTGCGGGCAGCGCCGTGGCGCACGGCGTGGACTATCGGATCGAACGCAGCGAGGCCGTGATGGTGCATTTCAGTTCGCACCACGACGGTCCCATGACGGGTGCCGGTTTTCGGGTATTTTCCCCTGGTGGCCAGAAAGTCTTTTCCAGCGGCAATACCGACGCGCTCGGTCGCGCCGTCTTCGTGCCTGACCAGCCGGGTCGCTGGCGTGTCCTCATGGCCACCGAAGACGGTCACGGTGCCGACGTGGAGGTCTCCGTCGAAGGGCCTGCGGTGACGGCCGTGGATCCGGATCAGGAGTCGACCGCGCCCGTCGCCGGCCGCATTCCGGCCACGGCGGCCGGCATCGGCTATCTTTTCGGCCTGGCGGGCCTGCTGGCCCTCTGGCGTTTGCGGCGCTGAGCCGTGCACATTCCCGACGGGTTGATCGCGCCACAGGCTTATCTGGCTGCAGCCGCTCTTGCCGTTCCCTGCTGGGCTTATGCAGTCAGGCGCGTCGCGACCGCGCTGGATGAACGCGCGATACCGCGACTTGCGGTGCTGACAGCGCTGGCTTTCGTTCTCTCGACCATCATGGTGCCGCTGCCCGGTGGTACGTCGGCGCATCTCTCCGGCATGGGGCTGCTGGTGCTGGCGTTCGGGCTATGGCCGGCATTTCTTGCATTCAGCCTGGTGCTGGCGCTGCAGGCCCTGCTGCTTGGTGCGGGCGGAATCACGGCGCTGCCGGTCAACGCGCTGACCATGGGGCTGGCCGGGGGCGCTGTGGTGGTCGGCGTGCGTTCGTTGCTCGGCCCCGGTAAGTCTGCCTGGGCTATCGTGCTCCCGGTATCGTCGGGCGTTGTCGTGGCCGCCGTTCTGCTGGCGCTGGTGCTGGGCGCGCAGCCTTACCTGGCAAGCGATGCACATGGACAGCCGCTGTTCTTCCCGTTCGGACCGGCGGTCACGCTGCCGGTGATCGTACTGCCGCACCTGGTCATCGGCCTGCTCGAGGGCGTTCTGACCTGGATGGTCATCGGGATACTCGATTCGCGCAGGGCGACAGCATGAAGGACAGGACGGTACTCGCGTGCTGGCTGGCCGCGGTGGTGGCAATCACGTTCGTGCATGATCCGGGTGTTCTGGCCGGACTGTTGCTGATCGCGCTTGCGGCCCAGGGCGGGTCGGCGCCGATGATCGCGCTGCGCGCCCTGCTAGCGGTAGCGCTGGTCAACCTGACCGTCAGCATCGCCTTTGTCGCGTCCGCGTGGCTGTCGGGCGAAGACTGGATGCTTTTCGTGCTGCGTCTCAACCTGCGCGTGTTCCTGCTGGCGCTGCTGACCTTCTGGATGATCCGGCACGTCGACCTGGCGCGAGCGGTGGCGCCCTGGTCGTCGTTGCAGTTTCTTGTGGTGCTGGTGATTGGGCAGATCCGGACCTTCGCGGCGCTGTTGACCGATTACCGAATGGCGTTCGCCAGCCGAAGCCCGACCCGCCCGCCGCTGCGCATGCGTTTCGGCAGTGCCGGCCGCCAGGCCGCTGCGATGATGGAAAAGGCCGAGCGCCAGGCCGACGAACTGAACCACGGGATGCGCGCGCGAGGCTTCTTCGATGATAGAGCTTGAGCGCGTAAGCCACGCTTATCCCGACGGCGCACGCGGTATCCGCGACGTCAGTTTCGCGCTTGGGCTCGGCGAGCGCGCGGTACTGCTGGGCTCGAACGGGTGCGGCAAGAGCACTTTGCTGAAGCTGATGGCGGGTCTGCTGCTACCTACCGACGGCCAGTCCCGTTACCGGGGAGAACCCGTGACCGCAGCCAGACTGAAAGACCGCGACTGGTGCCGGCGGTTTCGCGGCGACGTGGGGATGGTGTTCCAGCATCCTGAGGCCATGCTGTTCAATCCAACCGTGGTCGAGGAAATCGCCTACGGCCCGACGCGACTTGGAATGAAGGAACCGATTCGGCATGCGAGGGATTGGGCCGAGCGCGTCGGCCTGTCGCAATACCTGGACAAACCACCCTACAGGCTGAGCGGCGGCGAAAAGCAACGGCTCTGCCTTGCCTGCGTGCTGGCGTGCCAGCCCCGGGTGCTTCTTCTCGACGAGCCCACGGCAAGTCTCGATCCGCGTGCGACCGGCTGGCTGGTCGATTTCCTCCTCGGGCAGAAGAACCTGACCACGCTGGTCTCGACGCAGAATCTGTCGCTGGCCGCCGAGCTCGGTGATCGTGCGCTGATCCTCGGGGAGGAGGGCAGCCTGATCTTCGATGGCAGCCTGCGCCGGGCGCTTGACGATACCGATCTGCTGTGGCGGGCCAACCTGGCGCACAGGCATGAGCACCGCCATGCCGACGGCACCGAGCACCGGCACGTGCATGCGCATCGCGATTGGGGTTAGAAGAATGGGGCCAACGAGAGGGGACGACGAGGTCTGCATGACTGAGTCGAGGCGGGAATGATTGCCGACTGGCTTGCGCAGACGATGCTGCCCTGGATACTGGCGGCCGTCATGCTTGCGATGGGGCTGAGCCTGGAGATCGACAACTTCAGGCGGGTCGGTCGCCATCCCGGCCGACTGGCGCTGGGACTCGTCTTGCAGATGCTGGCCCTCCCGGTGCTCTCGTGGGCGGTGGTGCTTCTCTTGCCGCTGCCGCCGGTCGCGGCCGCCGGTCTCCTGCTGGTCGCCTTGGTGCCCGGCGGCGCGACGTCAAACCTGTTCACCTACCTGGGCCGCGGTGATCTCGCGTTGTCGGTCTGCCTGACGGCGATTACCGCGATGCTGGTACCCTTCACGCTGCCGCTGATCATGGCGCTGAATTTTGACCTGCTTGGCCTTTCGGCCGCCGAGTTCACTCTCCCATACTGGCACGTGGTGGGTCAACTGGTAATGGTCACGTTGGCACCGGCAGTGACGGGCATGGGGATCCGCAGGGTGCTGGGGCCCGGCCGCGCGGACGCATTGCTGCCGGCCCTCAGGCGACTGACCGGCGTCGCGATGATTACCATCGTTGTCGCGCTGTTCGCCGCTTACTTCGATCGGCTGCCGGCGGTCCTGAGCCTGGAAACCGCTGCGGTACTCTCGCTGTGCTCACTGGCCATGCTCCTTGGCACTTACGTGTCTCGGCGGGTCGGGTTGCCGGAAGCCAGCGTGCGCTCGATCACGGTCGAGGTCGGCGTTCAGAACGCCGGCGTGGCGATGATGGTCGCGTTCGCCATCCTGAACAACCCGGCGCTGGGTATCGTCCCGCTGCTGTACGGGTTGATGATGAATGTGCCGGCGTTCGCGTGGCTCTTCCGGCAGACCTGGCGAACCCGTGCTGACGGCGGGGAATGTCCATCGGTCGCCGTGCGGGATAGCGCCGAATAATCGAAATGCCCCACGTCTGGCCCTTTTTGCAAGTGCCCGGTCTGTTCAGGTGCCCGGGCCGCAGTCCATGCATTCATCCGGGGATTCCGGGCCCAGCTTGAGTTGGTCGTGCAGGTCGCGCAGCGCCGTGCGTAGGCCTTCCTCGATGACGGGGTGATAGAAGGGCATCTCGAGCATTTCGTTGACGTCCATTCGTTGCTGGGCCGCCCAGGCCAGCAGGTGCGCGATGTGCTCTGCGGCCGGGCCGAACATTTCGGCGCCCATGAACCGGCCGGTGCCGTGTTCGCCATAGACCCGCAGCAGACCGCGATTCTTGCCGATGACCCGGCTCCGGCCCTGGTTCTCGAAGTTTACCGAGCCCACGGCGAAGCAACCGCGGCAGCGTTCGTCGGTCTGCTGGATGGTCAATCCCACCGCGGCGATCTGCGGATCGGTGAATACCACCGAGATTGGAGCTCTCCTGGTGCCGGTCTCGACCTCGGGGTAGCGGCCAGCGTTGGCGCCTGCAATCCGGCCTTCATCGGCGGCCTCGTGCAGCAGCGGGAGTTCGTTGTTGACGTCGCCGGCGATGAATATCGGACTGTCGCCACAGCGAAGCGTATAACGATCGAACTCAGGTACGCCGCGATCGTCCAGCGCCAAGCCGGAATTCTGCAGCGCCAGGCCGTCGACGTTCGGCCGTCGACCGGTTGCCGCCAGCAGGTACTCGAATGTCTCGGTGACCTGGTTGCCGTCATTGTCGCAAAAGCTGACCTCGACCCCGTCTTCGGTTTCTTTGACGGCAGTGGTCTCGGCGTCGGCATCCAGCGGAAACTCGAGATTGAAGGTTTCCCGCGCAATCTTGAGAATTTCGGGATCCTGAATCGGGCCGACGAAGCCGCCGACGCCGAACATCCGCACGCGAACGCCCAGCCGTGAAAGCGCCTGGCCGATTTCCAGGCCGATCACACCGGGGCCGAACACCGCGACCGACTCGGGCAGGTCGGTCCAGTCGAACACATCGTCGTTGGTAACCAGGCGCCGGCCGGCGCCTTGCAGAAACCTGACGACGTTGGTGCGTGAGCCGGTCGCAATCACGATGCGCTCGGCGTTGATCCGTGGCCCGTTCTCCACGATCAGGCGATTCGGCCCGTCGAAGCGAGCCATGCCTTGAATCTTCTGCTCCGAGGGAATCTTGTCGACCGAATCGAGCACGAAGCCGACGAAACGATCACGTTCGCGCCGCACTCTTTCCATGACTGCTTTGCCGTCGATGCGAACCGTCTCCGCGTGCACGCCGAAGCGGCCGGCGTGCTGCGCCGAATGCGCTGCCTCGGCGGCGCTGATCAGCAGCTTGCTGGGCATGCATCCGACGCGGGCGCAGGTGGTGCCGTAAGGTCCGCCTTCGATCAGGACCACGCGTTCGGTATGTTTTCTGGCCTGATGAAAAGCCACCAGGCCAGCGCTGCCGGCGCCGATCACAGCAACGTCGACGTCGATCTCGGGTGGGAAATCACTCATTTGAAGCCATCGTGTCTCGGAGCGTTCTACTCGTAGAAGTCCTTTTACCGAGTTTACTAGTATCAAATTGCATTGTGGCCCACGGAACTCAGGCGTGGGGATAGCCCATCCGCACCAACGCCTGCTCGATCTCGTCGAGGATGATCGGGTCGTCGATGGTCGCGGGCGGGGTCCAGGCCTTGCCGTCGGCGATATTCCTCATGGTGCCTCTGAGGATCTTGCCCGAGCGAGTCTTGGGCAGGCGGTCGACCACGGCGACCAGCTTGAACGCCGCCACGGGACCAATGCTTTCGCGCACCTGCTTGATCAATTCGGCGCGCAGTTGTTCTTCGTCGGTGCCCGACCCGGATTTGAGTACAACGAGTCCAAGCGGCAATTCGCCTTTCAATGCGTCCTGAACGCCGAAAACCGCGCATTCGGCCACCATCGGATGGGCGGCCAGGGCTTCCTCCATTTCGCCTGTCGAAAGCCGGTGACCGGCGACGTTGATCACGTCGTCGATACGGCTCATGATCCAGAGATAGCCGTCGCTGTCGCGGATGCCGGCGTCGCCGGTCAGGTAGTAGCCGGGAAACCGCCGCAGGTAGGCATCCCGACATCGCTGGTCGGCTTGCCATAACGTGACCAGGCAGCCGGGCGGCAGCGGCAGCTTGATGACTATGGCGCCGATCTCGCCGTCGGGCAATTCGCGGCCGTTATCGTCGAGCACGCGCACATCGAAGCCCGGTACCGCGCAGGTCGGCGATCCGGCCTTGACCGGCAGTTCCTCGATTCCCAGGCAGTCGGCCGCAACCGGCCAACCGGTCTCGGTCTGCCACCAGTGGTCGATTACCGGCACCTTCAAATGTCTTTGCGCCCATTCGAGCGTGTTGGGGTCACAACGTTCGCCGGCCAGAAACAGAGCTCGCAGGCCGGACAGATCGTAGCGGTCCATGAACTCACCGTGCGGGTCTTCCTTGCGAATGGCGCGGAACGCCGTGGGTGCGGTGAACAGGGTGCAGACCTTGTGCTGCTCAATCACGCGCCAGAAGGTGCCGGCGTCGGGCGTGCCCACCGGCTTGCCTTCGAACAGCAGCGTAGTCGCGCCGACCAGCAAGGGAGCGTAGACGATGTAAGAGTGGCCGACCACCCAGCCCACGTCCGACGCGGCCCAGAAAACTTCGCCCGGTTTGACGTTGTAGACGTTGGGCATGGACCAGGCCAGCGCCACGGCGTGCCCGCCGTTGTCGCGCACGATGCCCTTGGGCTGGCCGGTGGTGCCGGAGGTGTACAGGATATACAGCGGATCGGTCGCCTCCACCGGCACGCAATCGGCCGGCTCTGCGTCGGCCATTTCAGTCTCCCAGTCGAAATCGCGGTCCTCGACCAGTGAGGCCGATGCATGGGGTCGCGCCAGGATCAGCGTTGCGCTCGGCTTGTGCGCCGCCAGCTCGATGGCCCGGTCCAGCAGAGGCTTGTATTCGACGATGCGTCCCGGCTCGATGCCGCAGGAGGCCGAAAGAATCATCTTCGGCTCGGCGTCGTCGATGCGCTTGGCAAGCTCGGTCGACGAGAAGCCGCCGAACACTACCGAATGGACCGCGCCTATGCGCGCGCAAGCCAGCATTGCCATGGGCGCGGCCGGCACCATGGGCATGTAGATGATGACGCGGTCGCCCTTGTTCACGCCGTGCGCGCGCAGCGCGCCGGCCAGCCGGGCGACCTGGTCACGCAATTCGCGGTAGCTGAAGCGTTGTATCGTGTCGGTGACCGGCGAGTCGTGGATAAGTGCGATCTGATCGGCGCGCCCGTTGTCAACGTGCCGATCCAGAGCGTTGTAACAGGTATTCAGTCTGCCCCCGGCGAACCAGCGCTGGAAAGGCCCGCCATCATCGGACAGGACGCTGTCCCAGCGGCGATCCCAGTCGATTGCGTCGGCGGCCTCGGCCCAGAAATCTTCGGGATTGGAAAGTGAGCGGTCGTGAACCTGCCGATAGTCCATACGTGTCCTTCGGCCCGTCTGCAACTCGGGCCCGATTAGCCAGCGTCGATGTTCGAATCCAGATAACCGAGTCTTGCACGAGTCACCAGCCACTGGCCATTCGACTTTGATCGAATGGCGGGCGCACGACCCCCGACTTGTCCCGAGATCGGCCTTTTCCGGCGAAACGCGTTTTTGCCTTTTCAACGGCAGATGTCCCGGTCATCAGCAGATCCGGGGCAGGGGATCATCCTCGAGTTCGTCGATCAGGCGCTGGCCGCCCAGCCCCGTTGTCAGCATGACCGGGCCCTGGCGATCGCCTACCGTGCCGATGACGGCGGCGTCGGGCGCGATGCCGGACATGCGCAGTTCGGCGACCGCTTCGTCGGCCTCTTCGGCGGTGATCACGGCCACCACGCGACCTTCGCAGGCCAGGTAGAGCGGGTCGTAGCCCAAAAGTTCGCACACCGCCGAGACCGGTTCGCTGAGCGGAATCGATTCTTCGTCCAGCGCGATCCCCAGTCCGGTTTCGCGGGCCAGATCGAGTGCAACGGTGGCCAGGCCGCCGCGCGTGGGGTCGCGCATGAAGCGAAGGCCCGGCCGCTTGAGCAACATTTCGGTGATCGGCAGAACGCTCGCCGAATCCGATTTCAGATCGCCGCGCAGGCCGTATTCCTCACGCGCCAGCAGGACCGACGTGCCGTGGTCGCCTACGCTTCCCGAGACGACGATGCGGTCGCCGGGCTTCACTTTGTGCTGACCCAGCGCGAGATCGTTGGGCACCGCCCCGAGCCCGGTGGTGGCCAGGTAAACGCCGCCGCATTCGCCGCGTGCCAGCACCTTGGTATCGCCGGCCACGACCTTGACGCCGGCCTCCTGAGCCGCGGCGGCCAGGGCGTCGACGATGCGCTCCAGCAGCTTTATTTCGGTTCCTTCCTCGATGAAGGCGTTGAGGGTCATGTACATTGGCACGGCGCCGGCCACGGCCAGGTCGTTGACCGTGCCGTGGATCGCAAGCGAGCCGATGTTGCCGCCGGGAAATTCAAGCGGGTCTACCGTAAAGCCGTCGGTCGTCATCATCAGGCGCACACCCTGGGGTACGTCGACAGGTGCCGCGTCAACGCTCGTGTCCAGGCCCTTGTCGCCCAGCCGGGTTGCGAACAAGGCATCGATGAGTTCGCGCATGTAGCGGCCGCCGTTGCCGTGCGCGAGACGAACGTGCTTGTCGAGCTTTTGAGGTTTAAGTTTCATTTAAAGCCTTAAAATTCAAGAATATATAGTAGGTATGTCGAGTAATTAATTATATAGCGTCGCGGCGTTGCGGAATTGAAGTCCAGCGTCTTACCCCGACGCGCCTGCCTCGATGATCTGGCCGTAACTGATTCCCGCATCGTTGACCGGCACCGCGCACGGCAGGCAGGCCGTCATTCCGCGACGCTCGATCTGCTCGATCGCAATCGTCGAAAGCAACGCATTCTGGAACACGCCACCAGTGAGTCCCACATGCCGGGAGACGTGGTCGGTAGAGAGCTTGTCTACAATTACCCCGACGAGCGCACCCATCGCGCGATGAAAGCCGGCTGCGCGGTCGGCCTTGGGAATGGACGCATCCGCCATCCAGGCCATCAGCGGCGCCCAGTCGGCCCTGGGAATCCCGCCAGCGTCTTCACGCAGTTCCGGGACCGGGGCCTGCAGCGGCCGGCCGTGGGTTGCCAGCGCTTCCAGCAAACCCGGTCCCTGACCCTCGAAGCTGGCCTCGGTCGCGATCCCGGCCAGCGCTGCGGCGCCGTCGAAGAGTCGGCCGGCGGCCGTTGTCCAGGGACTGGCAAGGCCGGACGACCAGGCGCGCTGCAGCAGCGGGTCGGCATCGGGTGCGGCGGGCCAATCGAAGTTCGCATGCCACGACAGGGACAGGGCGGTTCGCCAGGGTTGACGGATTACCTTGTCGCCGCCGGGCAACCGAAACGGTCGCAGCGACGCAATACGCCGCCAGCTTCCGGGGCGACCGTAGAGCACTTCGCCGCCCCACAGCGTGCCGTCACGTCCGTACCCGACGCCGTCCCAGGCGAACACCAGGGTATCTTTTTCCACCAGTCCGAATTCGCCGGCAAGCGCAGAGGCATGCGCCTCGTGGTGGAAGACACGCGTCAGCGGCAGCCCCGTATCGCGTGCCCACCGGCTGTTCGGGAAATCCGGGTGCGCATCGCAGGCCAGCCGGTCGGCTTTCACATCATAGAGTGCCTGAAGGTCTTCGACTACCTGGCCGAATACTGCCACCGCACGCGGACTGTCCAGTTCGCCGATGTGGGGTGAGACCACAACGCGATTCTTCCAGCCCAGAGCAACCGTGTTCTTCAGGAAGGCGCCGACGGCAAGCGTGGGAGATTCAAGCGTCATCGGCAGCTCCAGTTCCAGCGGCGCGTTGCCGCGGCCCAGCCGGATCGGCCGCATGCAACCGCTGTTGAAGCGCCACACCGGGTCGTCGGCGGGTCGCTGGATCGGGCGGTTGTGGTGCAGGAACGCATCGGCAATACCGCTGAGCCTTTGTTCCGCCTGGTCGGGCTCGGTCAGCACCGGTTCGCCGCTCAGATTGCCGGAGGTCGCGATGACAGGCCGTCCGAGACCGCTCAACAGGAGATGATGCAGCGGGCTGTAAGGGAGCATCAGTCCAACCTCGACGAGTCCCGGAGCCACCCCGGGAGCCAGGCCATGATCCTCGCGCAGCCGGGCAAGTGCGATCGGTCGCTCCGGATCGGCCAGGCGCTCGGCGACAGCGGGTTCCAGGTCGGCGATCTCACGCGCGGCATCGAGTCCGTCGACGCCGGCCATGGGCACCATCACGGCCAGCGGCTTGTGCGGTCGGCGCTTGCGCCGCCGAAGCGATGCCACGGCCTGCTCGTTGCCGGCGTCGCAGACCAGGTGGTATCCGCCGACGCCGCGCACCGCGATGACTTCACCCGAATCTATGGCCTCGATGGCCGCGGCGATCGCCGCCTCGTTATCGTCCAGCGATCGTTGCCCGGCACGGAAGCGTAGCGACGGGCCGCACGCTGGACAGGCCAGCGGCTGGGCGTGAAAGCGGCGATCGAGCGGGTTCGTGTATTCGGCCCGGCAGTCGGAACAGAGCGGAAAATCCCTGAGAGTCGTATTCGGTCGGTCGTAGGGCATCGCACGGATGATCGTGTACCGTGGCCCGCACTGGGTGCAGTTGATGAACGGATATCGGTGGCGACGCTCTTTTGGGTCGCTCATCTCGGCCAGACAGTCGTTGCACAGAAACTGGTCGGGCGGCACGTGGATTTCCGGCTCGGCGCCGGCCTGGCTGGCGCGTATCTCGAAAGCGTCCATGGGCTCGGCGTCGATCCAGGCGTCGGCGACGATTTCCGGGCGCGCCAGAGGCGGCGCCTTGTCGATCAAGTCGCGTGCGAAGCCGCCCAGCCGGACTTCCGGGCCCTGGGCCTCGATTTCGACAACCCCGGACGCGTTGTATACCCATCCGGCCAGTTCGAATTCGTGCGCGAGCCGGTAGACGAACGGGCGGAAGCCGACGCCCTGTACGCGCCCGCCGATCGTGATGCGGCGTGTCCGCGCGCTCACCGGCCCGCTTTTCCGATGGCGGCCGGTCTGGCCATGCTGCGGTGCCGCGCAAGGTGCAGCGGCGTCCAGGCGTGCGGATTTCGGTGCACCAGGCGATAACGCGCGACGTGATACGACGGATCGAAACCGAAAAAATTGAGGTGCATGCGATCCAGTTCCGACTTTCGATAGCTGGCCAGTGCACGGCGCGTCTCGTCGGCGGCTCGCGCCTCGGATTTGGCCTCTACGGTTTGCTGCCAGTCTGCGCCGGCCAGTCTTCGTGCCTGCTGCGACACGAATTCGGCGAAATCATCCGGGCGATTCGGGCCGACTGCATCAACCAGGCCGAGTTGCCGTGCGCGGTCCGCAAGCATCGGCAGCCGTCGACCCATGACCTGATCGATGCCGTGAGCGCCGACCCGCCGCGGCAGCAGGTAGGTCCAATATTCGGAACCATAAAGGTTGCCCATGTTCTTGTAGTGGGGATTGAGGACGAGACCGTCGCGCGCCCACACGCGGTCGGCGGCAAGCGCCAGAAAAACGCCGCCGGCGGCGGCATTTCCGGCCATTGCGCTGACCGTGAGATGACTGGTGGTGTTGATGATGGCTTCGGCCAGGTCGTCCATGGCGTTGATATTGCGCCAGGACTCGTCGGCGGGACTTTCGGCCGCCTCGATGCTGTTCAGGTCCATGCCGTTGGACCAGAAATCGCGGCCGCCGGTCAGTACGATCACGCGGGTGGGGCGGTCGGCGGCATGACGCCAGGCCGCCAGCAGCGCTTCGCAGTCGCCGGTGCTCATGGCGCCGTTGTAGAAATCGAACTCAAGCATTCCGACTTCACCGCGTTCGGCATAGCGGATCGGTCCTCGCGGGTCGTTGTCCGCATTCCACTGCGGCGGCATTTCGTCCAGTTCATCGGCCGCGCCATTCAGGATATCGACGGCCGGGCGCTTGAAGTTCATGCCGGCCGGATCCTTCAGGTGACCGATCCAGACGGCCCCGTCGGCGGTGGCCCGGCAGACCGCGCCGCCGCAGCGTGCCAGCAGCCCGCCGGCGGGTCCGGAAAGCGCGGGCTCGGGACGCGCATCGAACAGGCGAAGTTCGCGACCGAGTATCTGGTCGGCGACGCCGGGTTGCCCGTCGGCGCTGTTGATCTTGCGCAGCACCGTCTCGGTATCGTCACGGGTCCAGTCGATTCGACGCAGGTCGGTCGGGACCGAATCGCGCCAGCGGTCCTCGACGGCCGGGGACCGGTCTTTCCCCTGGAATGAAGCCTGAATTTTCCCGAGTTGTTCCAGCGCCTCGAACAGCGCCTGCACGGCGGCCTCGGTGACTTCCAGCCGGTACAGGCTGCTCTTGCGCGCCGGGCGCATGGTGAACTCGCGGGAAGCCAGCACCGGTCCGCCGTCGAGTTCGGCGGTGGCCAGGATGATACTCACGCCCCAGGAGGAAGCGCTGTCAAGAACAGCCCAGTCCAGCGCATTCGGGCCTCTGTCACCCGGCGGCCCCGGATGCACGATCAGGCAGGGCACAGACTTCCAGACGTCGTCCGGAATCCTGCGCTTGAGAAACGGCGCGATCACGGCGTCCGGACCGAACAGCGAGACGGCCTCGCGCGTGACCTCGTCGGTGATATCGAGTTCGACCGAGACCTCGTGGCCGGCGCGCTCGAGTTCGGCGAAAACGCGCTGGCTCAGGGAATTGAATGCATGGCAGAGAATCAGTAGGCGCATCGTTCAGCAAATTCCGGGAAGTCGAAAGATCTTAACCACGAAGAGCACGAAGAGCACGAAGAAAGAACAAGCAGCTGATCATAGTTCTGAGGCCAGACAGCGTGGTCGGGTCTGCTGTGAAATCATTGCAAAGCTGACGATCAGGCAGCCCCCGGAGATCCGGGATACCGCTTGTGGGCTATTCCCGGATGGCGTTTGCTTTTTGTTCTGTCCTTTCTTCGTGCTCTTCGTGCCCTTCGTGGTTCATGTCTTTACGGTTTTTCTCATAATCTCAAGCGCGTGACCAGCGATCATCCGGCCTCGGCATAGCGCCGATAGCGATAGTAGGCCGCGCAGGCGCCTTCGTCGGAGACCATGCACGAGCCGATAGGGTTGCGCGGCGTGCACACGGTGCCGAAGATTTTGCAGTCGGTCGGTTTCTTTACACCGCGGATCACGGCGGGGCACTGGCAAGCGGCGTTCTCGCGCACGTCGCGTTCCACCATTTCGAAGCGTTTCTCGGCATCGAAGCGCTGGTATTCCCGCTTGATGCGCAGTCCGGAGTAGGGCACGTGACCGAGTCCCCGCCAGGCGAAATCGGGCCTGAGTTCCAGCACATCGGCCACCAGTGCCTTGGCTTTTTCGTTGCCGTCGCGCGAGACCCCGCGCAGGAACTGGTTTTCGACCTCGGCCCGTCCCTCGTTCATCTGGCGGATCAGCATTCGGATCGAGGCCAGCACGTCCAGGGGTTCGAACCCGGCGATGACGACCGGTCTCTCATACTCGGCGGCAAAGAACTCGTACGGGGCCGAACCGATGATGGTGCTGACGTGCGATGGGCCGAGAAAGCCGTCGACGCGAACCTGGCCGAGGCGACGCACTTCAGGAGAATCGAGGATCGACTGGATCGCCGAAGGCGTCAGTACGTGGTTGCAGAACACGCTGAAATTCGGCAGGTCCATGGTGGCGGCCTGCTTGATTGCCAGCGCCGTTGGCGGCGTCGTGGTTTCAAACCCAATTGCGAAAAGGACCACTTCCCGGTCCGGGTTCGCACGCGCCAGTTCCAGCGCTTCGACCGCAGACTGGACCACCCGGACGTCCTTCCCTTGGGCGCGCGCGTTGAGCAGGCTGTTGCGACGCGAGGCCGGCACGCGCAGCATGTCGCCGTAACTGGCGAGGATCACGTTGTCGTCGCCGGCCAGCTCGATCGCCATGTCCAGTCGTGACACCGGCAGCACGCAGACCGGGCAGCCCGGGCCGTGAACAAGCTTGACGTTGTCCGGCAGCAGATCCGGAATGCCGTGCCGAAACACCGCGTGCGTATGCCCGCCGCAGAATTCCATCAGGTGATAGTCGCGGTCGGTCTGTACCTCTTCGGCAATCAGCCGGCTCAGCGCATGGGCTGCGCGACCGTCACGAAACCCCTGGATATAACGCATCCGGTGATTCTCCAAGTTTTTCGGCCAGTTCGCGGAACAGCGCCAGCGAGCGTTCGGCTTCTTCCACGTCAAGGCGCGTGATTGCATGGCCGACGTGGACGATGACGTAGTCGCCGACCTCGACGCCATCGAGAAACGCGAGCGAACACTTGCTGCGCACGCCGCCGACCTCCACGGTCGCCTGATCGAAATCGTGCAGTTCTTCAACCCGGGCGGGTACGGCAAGACACATCGGCGGAAGCTCCTTGAGAACGTTTATCAGGAGTCGAGTCTAACCGAACGGATCCGCAGCTGATCTTGAGCCAGATCAATCGCGAGCCTGATTGATGGCGGGCCCCCGCGAGAGGGGGGCCTCCGAACAACTCCGCACGGGCGCGAAGGCGACTTTGCGGGAGGCCCCCGCGAAGACCCGTCCCATCGGGATTTCGCCCGAAAAGCCGCATCTCGAGCAGCGGGACCCCCGGCTTTAGCTACGACTACTGTCACTCGGCTCGCGCCACACGAGATGCGGCTTTCCCGACTGAAACGCGCTCCGTGCAGAGTTGTTCGGATGTTCCCTTGAAGTCGTTTTTCTCCACGTCTTCGCGAGAACTGTTTCCGGATTTCGGCCACACTTGGAAATAGGCCGGTCAGTGCGGGGGGTCAGGCCGAAGCCGCTCTGCAATCCAGTCGGCTGCGCGGCGGGTCGAATCGGGTTCGGCGGTGTCGAGATGCAGTGCTTCGGCCTGTTCGGATTCGTCCAACGGCTCCATGTTCTGCTTCTGATGGGCCAAGACTTCCAGGCCGGCCTCGGACGGATCGTCGCCCGCTTCGTCGCGGCGCTCGATGCGTTGTTCGAGAATGCTCTGGTCGGCCTTGCAGTGCACGATGGCGAACGGGACGTCGCGTTCGCGTGCCAGGTCACGGAAAAGCGTTCGTTGCCATCGCTTGAGGCAGGCCGCGTCGACCAGCGCCGGGATACCTGCCTGGAGCAGGGGCTCGACCAGCTTGATCAGATGACGGTAGGTACGCTCGGTGGCCTCGCTGGAATACAGGTCGGCATCCAGGTCCGATGCGCTGCTGTCTTGGGGGTCGAGTCCGTGCAGCCGCTTGCGCTCGACGTCGGAGCGCATGCGCACCAGGCCGGCATGCTCCACGAGGCGCCGAGCCAGCCACGACTTTCCGCTTCCGGACACGCCCATGGTGATCACGATGGCTGCTCTTTTTTCGCCGGAGATTTTCTCGGCCAGCGCCAGGTAACTTTCGATCTCCTTGAGAATCCCGGCCCTGTCCGCGTCCTCGTCCTCCAGCCGGAATGCGTTGACCTTGGCCCGGACCAGCGCGCGGTAGACCATGTAGAGCGGCAGCAGCCGAATGCCCTGATAATCGCCGCTGTGCGCGAGGTATTCGTCCAGCAGCAGCCACGCAAAACCGGGTGCGCCGCGGTCGCGCAGATCCATCACGGTAAACGCCAGGTCGGAAACCACGTCGATCCAGCGCAAGTCTTCGCTGAACTCGATGCAGTCGAACAAGGTGGCGCGACCGTCGATCAACGCCACGTTGCCCAGGTGCGCATCGCCGTGGCATTCGCGTATCCACCCATCCCGGCGACGCGTTTCGAGCAGCGGCGCGAATTGTTCAAGCTGGTTCTCGGTCCACTTTTCAAGCGAGGCCAGCGCATCGCTGACCGATTCGCCTTCCAGCATGTCGTTGAGCACCTTGAAATTGTCCCGCATCGGATCGGCTACCGACTCGAAATCGCCGAAGCGACCGTCTGGCGATGCAGGCTCCGCGACATGGTGCAGTTGCGCGAGCTGCCGGCCCAGGTCGACTACATGCTCCTGTTCCAGCCGGTCGTCGGCGAGAAGGTGATCGAATCCGGCGTCGACGTCGAACCGACGCATGCGCACAGCATACTCGATCGGGTCGTCGTCGCCGGCCAGCCGGGGCGATTCCGGGGTGCCGCCGATGCCGATCACGTCCAGGTAGATTTCAGGTGCCGTGCGCCTGTTCAGACGTATTTCCTCTTCGCAGTAGAAGCGCCGCTTCTCCAGCGTCGAGAAATCCAGAAACCCGAGGTCCAGAGGTTTCTTGAGCTTGTAGACGAACCCGCCGGCCAGGAACACCCAGGAAATATGGGTTTCGATCAGTTCGACTTCATCGACCGGGCGAGGGTAGGGGGCCGGGCTTCGAAGCGCGTCGATCAGTTGTGTATGCATGAACGGCTCCGGTTCGGTTTCTTTAGTGTACCTCGCCACTCATTCTGTAACCTTCAGAGCGCGTCTGAGTCGACATTGCGGCGTTACGATCTTTGTAAAGGGCGGGCCATTCACCGCGGACCGTGCCTTGCACTGTCGACTCAGTCACGCTCTGAAAGTTACAGAATGAGTGGCAGGGCACACTAGTGGCAACGGCGATCGGGCAGGCGCTCCCCTCGAAGCCGTTTCTTCCCTCAGGATGCAGCGGTATGGCTCGGCTATTTCCTGGTGCCGACGTAGATGTAGTTGACGCCCAGCGCCACCGGCTTGGCCTTGATGTTCTCGAAATCGCCGTTGGCGTGCATCATTTCAACGAATTCTCGACCGTATGGGAAGCTGTCCGAGGTGCGCTGCAGGTAGCGGTAGGCATCGCGATCGCCACCGGCCAGGCCGCCGATCAAGGGAATGATCACCCGGTTATAGATGAAGTAAAAAGGCTTGAGCAGCATCGGCGGCTGGCCGAACTCGAGCACCACCAGGCGTCCGCCGGGTTTTAGAACGCGGTACATGCTTCGAAGCGCCCGGTGCGGATCGTCGACGTTGCGAATGCCGTAGGCGATCGAGACAACGTCGAAACTTTCGTCCTCGAAATCCAGGTCCTGGCTGTCTTCGACGCGCCACTCGATAGCGGCGTCGCGGTCCCGCGACTTCTGTTCGGCGAGCGAAAGCATGTCGGCGTTGAAGTCGCTTCCGACCACCCGCCCCCGGCCGTTCATCGCGTCGTGGAAAAGTAGCGTGAGATCGCCGGTGCCGGCGGCACAGTCAAGCAGCGCATCGCCGGGCTGGATGCCGGACATGGCCACCGCGCGCCGGCGTACCCCCTGGTCGGTGCCGAACGACATCCAGCGGTTGGCCCGGTCGTAGCGCTCGGCGATGCGCGAGAACATTGAATGAACTTGCTTCGACATATCGATCCTTTCTGGAGTTCTTCCGGCGGCTTACCAAACGAGGTCGTCAATATATATTGCGGCCGGCTCTTGACGGTCATGCCCGGAGATTGGTTTCGTCAATCTTTCATGATGCACGGCTACTTTATTCGAAAAGCGCCCTGAGCGCGGAGCTCAACGGCTTGCCGGTACTGCTCGTGGGAATCCGGTCGACGAACCGCCAGCGTGCGGGGCGCTCGGCCGGAGGCAGGTGCCGGCGCGACCAGTCCTCGAGAGCCCCGGCTCTTGCATTCGCGCTTTCCGGGTCGGCGACCACCACGGCGGCGGCGACCCGCTGGCCCCAGCGCGGGTCTTCGACGCCGACCGTCGCGGCGTCTTCGATCAGGGGGCAGTCCCGCAGACGTCGGGCGACGCTTTCCAGGCTGACGTTGATGCCGCCCGAAATGATGACGTTGTCGATACGTCCCGCAATCCGGATCGAGCCGTCCGCTTCGACGATGCCCCGATCTCCGGTGGTGAACCAGCCTTCCGCATCCGGCCCGGCTGCCGTGTCGTCCAGGTAGCCCGAGAAAAGCATCGGTCCGCGCACCTGCAGTGCGCCGGAAGAAGCGGTCCTGACCTCGACCCCGGAAAGGGGCGGCAGGGCGACCGGGGAATGGGCCGAGAATCGCATTGCGGCGGCCGTCGCCGGGGAGGGCGTGGCAAGCTGCGAGCCGGCTTCCGTCATGCCCCAGGTCGGCAGAACCGGCCAGCCGGCACTGCGCGCGCTTTCGAGCAGTTCCGGAGCGGCGGGTGCGCCACCGATGAAAACTCCGCGCAGACCGGAGGGCGCTGGAACATCGCCGCTCTGCATCACGGCATCCAGCATGTTCGGGACCAGAGAGGTGAGCGTGATGCGCTGGTCGTTCAACTGCTCGTTGAAGCCTGCCGCATCGAAGCGGCGCATCAAAACGGTCGCGGCGCCAGCCAATACGCTCCTGAACAGAATGGCCAGTCCGCCGATGTGTTCCAGCGGCAGGCAGAGCAGCCAGCGATCGCTCGTCGCGGTGCCGAGGCGTTCGGCAATTGCGCCGGCGCTCGCAGCGTGATTGCCGAGCGTCAGCGGTACGGCTTTGGGGGTCCAGCTGCTGCCGGAAGTCAGAAGGATGGTCGCCAGTCGCGCCGGATCGTGGGCTGCCGGGGCAAGCGGCGCCGTGCCCGGTCCGATTGCTTTTTCGGCGTCGATGACGATCAAGCCTTCGGATCCGCTCTGCGCTGTCGCCGGATTTGAATTCGAGGTGATCAGTGCCCGCGGCGTCAGACGCCTCAAGAGCGCCGCGCGGTCGTCCTGTTGCAGTGACGGTGCGACCGGAACGACTGTCGCGCCGAGCCACAGCAGCGCGTGAACCCAGACGGCCGACTCCAGCGTCACCGGTGCTTCGAGCACGACCCGGTCGCCGGTTCGCAGACCACGATCATGGAGCATCGCGGCGCGTCGCGAAGCCAGGTCGGCCAGCTCGGCGTAGTCCAGGCGCTTCGAACCCTGAATCAGTGCCGGCGCCTCGGGTTGACGCTGTGCGGCGCCTGCCAGCCATGTCGTCATGCCGATCCCGGCACGGCAGGCTGGAAGCCGATGCCGGGCCGCCGGTCCAGAATCAGCTTTCCGTGCTCCAACTTGTCGGCGGCGGGCGCCATGTCCTCGGCCAGCCACTGCCCCGTGGCTAGCCCGTGCGGCCCAGGAAGCTCCGGCCAGGCGGCGGCCAGGTGCGCGATGGCCCGGCGCCCGACGGCCGATTCCATCAGGTTGCTTATGATGACCTGGACGCCGTGTCGAATCGCAAGTTCGAACAGCGCGCTGGCAGGAAGCAGACCGCCGAGCACCGACGGCTTGACCACGATCGCGCCCAGCCGGCCGGAGCGGATCAGCGCCCGTGCCTGATCCAGGCCGGCGCAGCTTTCGTCGGCCGCGATGCGCGGGCCGGTGCCTTCGTAACGCTCGAGCAGGCCGGGCAGGTCCTGGTCGGCCACCGGCTGTTCTATGAGTTCGACGCGTTCGCGCGGCAGCGAAGACAACATGTCCAGCGCTTGCTCGGGGGTCCAGGCGCCGTTGGCGTCTAGACGCAGCGTCAGCCGCGGGCACCGTGCCATGATCAGCCGCAGCCGCGCCAGGTCGGCGTCGCAACCGGCCACACCGACCTTGAGCTTGGCGTGGGTATGGCCTGAATCAGCGGCCGCGTCCAGAAACCGCATGCAGGCCTCGACGCTGTCGGCACCAAGCGTGAACTGAACCGGAACAGCCACGAGCGCTTGGAGATCAGGTTTTCGGCGCGAGCGCGCCTGGAAAAGTGCGGTACACAGCGGAAGACCGGCGGCGCGGGCCAGGGCGTCCAGGATCGAGAGTTCGATGCCGAATCGAAGCACCGGCGATGCGGTCAGCTGGGGCAGATGCTGATCGAGATCCGAGACCGACCGCATTTCTATCGGGTATTCGATGTCGTGTGTCAGGCGTTGTATGCCGGCAAGCGTTTCGCGGGTCCATCCCGACAGCGGAGCGGCTTCGCCGAAGCCTTCGTGCCGCCTGCCGTCCGGCGTCTTTATGTCGGCCCGCAACAGCATCGTTTCGCGACTTTCGAACGTGCCGGCGGCGGTCCGAAGCGGCTTGGCCAGGCGCAGCCTGTGGTGGCTGAGCTTGAGAGACTCCAGGGTCAGGGCCTGCTGAAGGAAGGTCTGGCTCATGTGTCGGGGCTGGAGGCGTCTTCGCTCGCTTGGATGAATCGGTCGAGTTGCCGGGATACGCGCCCGATGAGTTCGCCTCTCAACTCGTGGTCGAGACGGCGGGAGGTGGGAAACCGGATTACCCGCAGACCCCCGGCGGAGAGGCTTTCGGTTACCAGCGCATCCAAATCGGACCAGTCGGACGGTTCGACCACATCGATGCCGCGCGGGACCGCGCCGGAGACCGGGGTGGCGCCGCTGGTAACGAAATGCTTGCGGTGAACCCGGTCGAAACCCGCGCTGGGCAGATACTCGAAAATCTCGCCGCCGTCGTTGTCGACCACGATCACGGTCAGGTCCAGCTTCATCTCCAGCGCAAGGAGCAGCGCGGTCGCGTCGTGCCTGAGTGCGACATCCCCTACGACCAGTACCGTGGGCGAGGGTGCCGTATCGCTGCGAGTCTGCCCGCGGCCGGCGGCGATGCCAGCGGCGGTCGATACCACGCCGTCGATACCATTGAGCCCGCGATTGAAATGGACATCCAGGTCTCGATCGTGCGCGCACATGAAAGTATCCAGGTGGCGCACCAGCATGCTGCTGGAAAAATACAGTCCGCAACCGTCCGGCAGCAGTGCACCCAGCGCGTGCCACATCCGTGGCGCCGAGAAATCCCTGGTCTCGGCAAGACATTCCCGGAGCTCTGCGACGGCCCGCTCCGCGGTTTTTTGATGCGCGTGAAGCCAGGTCAGCCGGTCCGGACCTGCGGGGGCGACCCGTTGACCGGCCATGCGGAACAGAGCGGCCGGGTCGCCGATCAATTGTTCGTGCACGACGTGCTCCTGATCGACGAGCGTCTGGTCGGCGCTCACGGCAAGGTGCAAGGCGTCCCGACAATTGCCCAGCAGCGCCTGCATTCCCCAGGTCAAAGGCGCGCTGCCTGTACGAATCACCAGGTCGGGCAGGCCTTCCCGACAATGCAGGGCGCTGCCGACGATGAGGTCGCCGGCGCCGATGACGTTCGCACCCCGATCGCTCCAGTGGCGAAGCCCCGAGGCCGGTTCGGCGATGACCGGAACAGCGGCCCGCTCGGCAAGTGCCGAGAGCGCGGCGCGATACCGGACACCGCCGGGATCCGCTCCGGCGATGAACAGCGGCCGCCGGGACCGATCGAGCGCGTCGGCGAGGCGTTCGGCCGCTTCTTCGCCGGGCAGGCCGGGCGACGCGTGAATCCGAACCCAGGGCGCGCCTTCGGCACGTCCTCGAATGACCGAATCAGATTGGGCAAGGACCGGCTCGGAAACATGGTCGGGATGCTCGGGTGAAACCTGTACCGGCTCCAGGGGTTTGCGGAACGGAAGGTTGATGTGGACCGGGCCGGGTTGCGGGAAACGGGTGCGGTGAAGAGCCCGGCAGGCCAGTGATCTCAGGTAGGCGAGTTTGTGCGCTGTGGCTTCGGGCTGCGCTGTCTGGTGATGCCAGCGAACATGATCGCCGTACATGCCGGCCTGCTGCATGACCTGCTGAGCGCCGCATTCATGGTCCTCGGGCGGCCTGTCGCCGGTCAGGATCAGCAGGGGAATGTTGTCCTGCGCGGCTTCGCAGATTGCGGGAAAGTAATTTGCGCCGGCGGTGCCCGAGGTGCAAAGCAGCGCGACGGGACGACGTGTCGCGCGGGCCAGGCCGAGCGCAAAGAACGCGGCGGACCGCTCGTCCACGATCGAATAATCGGTGATGTCCGGGTGAGCGAAAAACTGGAAAACCATTGGCGCAGAACGGGAACCCGGCGAGATGCACACATCACGCAGGCCGCAGCGGGCGAGTTCGTCGACCAATACGCCGGCCCAAAGCGTGTTGACGTTGGGTGATGCAAGCCCGTCGGGCGAAAGATGCTGTTGAAAATCCGATTGCATGGTTCGGCGTTGCCGCGCGGGTCAGAAATGCCAGGGAAAATCGGAAAAGTCCCGAGGGCGCTTTTCGACGAACGATTCGCGACCCTCGCGCGCCTCGGCAGTTGCATATCCCAGCCGCGTCGCTTCGCCGGCAAAAAGCTGCTGGCCCACCATGCCGTCATCCGGCAGGTTGAACGCGTACTTGAGCATGCGCATGGCGGTGGGGCTCTTGCTGTTGACGATTTCGGCCATCTCGATCGCTCTTTTCTCCAGGCTTGCGTGGGCCACGACCTCGTTGATCATGCCCATGGCCAATGCTTCATCGGCGCTGTAGGATTTGCCAAGGAAGAACACCTCTCGCGCTCGCTTCTGACCGATCTGGCGCGCCAGCAGGGCGGATCCGAATCCGGCATCGAAACTGGCGACGTCCGGGTCGGTCTGCCTGAACCGGGCGTGTTCGCTGCTCGCGATGGTCAGATCGCAGACCACGTGCAGGCTGTGACCGCCGCCCACGGCCCAGCCGGGTACCACCGCGATCACGACCTTTGGCATGAATCGAATCAGGCGCTGCACTTCGAGGATATGCAGCCGGCCGGTCATCTCCGGGTCGTCGTACTTGTAACCGTCCGGACCGCGCACCGCCTGGTCGCCGCCGGAAGAAAACGCCCAGCCGCCGTCCCTGGCCGAAGGCCCGTTGCCGGTCAGCAGAACGCATCCGACGTTGGTCTGCCGACGAGCGTGGTCGAGCGCGGCAAAAAGCTCATCGACGGTCTGCGGCCTGAATGCGTTTCGAAGATCGGGCCGATTGAATGCGATCCGCACAATTGCCCGGCCCCGATTGGCCCGGTCCTGCATCGAATGATAAGTAATGTCCGAGCCCTTGAAACCTTCGACGGGCGTCCAGCACCCGGGGTCGAAAAGCTCGGAAACGGTTTCCTGATTCATTTCAAGTAGCGCCTTGGTTGCCGGTCGGCTTGTGGCTTGCGCGCGCCGATGTGTCGGAAGAAACGATGGCCTCGGCCATTCGCGCGGCGAAGCTGTCGACCTGGTCCCAGTCGGTATATTCGATGACCTCTGTGCCGTCGGTGGGTCCATCGGTGATCTTCATGATCATCCGGATCATGATGCGATCGATGAACCGGTAACTGGGGTAATCGAGCTTTCCGGCTATGATTTCGACGTGCATGGGGCTGAAGGAAAGCCGGTCGAGGAATTTACGCAGGTACTTGTTGCCGTCGAGGTTGCGCTTTTCGGGCTTGCGCGCAATCAGGTTGACCGAGAAAAACGCGTTGGGTATCCGGGCGATCGCATCGCGGTTTCCGTCGAGGAACCGGGCCATCTTCGGATCGTGCTTGCCGTAGCGTACGCTTGCACCTGCGATGACGCCGTCGAAGCTTGCCGGGTCGAGTTCAGCGGCTTTATCGACATCGACAAGCGTGGTCTCCAGACCATTGTCGCGCAGAGTCTGCTGGATTCGCTCCGATATCTTGCGCGTCTGTCCGTCGGTTGTGGCGTAGACAATCAGCGTGTTCGGCATGCCGGCTTCCGGTGTTCGTGGAGGTGAGAAACATCTGGAATGGTACAGGAACGCAATGACTGCAGACCGGGTTTAGGCGGCCTGCGGCCCCCGGAGCGGTCGTGACCGACGGCAAGCCTTGACCAGCGTCAAGATCGTAATGACTTGGCATCTTCTCCAGCAGTAACTGATGCCTGCGAATCCGTGCCGGGTGCATCGGGCGCTTGCGAGTTTATGTCGTGCGCGTCGAGAAGTTCTTCCAGTCGACGCGTCGATTCGGCGCAGGAGCGGACGGTCTTGCGTACCTTGTTTTCGAGCCCCGGTTCAACTTCGCGGCCGCTCGCGCGGGCCGCAGCGATCTCGTTGAGACTGGCGCAGGCTTCGTACATGCGCGCTTCCGACTTTTCGATTCGCCGGCGCGTGCTTTTGCTAACCCGATCGTCCATCGGCGGGGCCATCATCAGTCTTGTCGTGACCCGGTTGTGTCGGCGAAAAACCCGTTCGGAGTAGTCGCGCAATTCGTCTGTGGTCATGAATCGGACGTCAAGAAGATCGTCTCCGCGAGGTACGGGAATGCAACCGATCATTGCAGAAGAGACCAGAGCGCAAAGCGTAAATGCGACGGTGCGCATGGATCAGTCGTCACGTGGGACGCGCGGCCCGTCGACCGCTGCGAGAGCCGGGGAGAGAAGCGACGAATCGATCGGGCTGGAATTCATCCGAAGGGCAAAATGTCAGCGCTTCATGTAATTGAAGAACTCTTCGTTGGTCTTGGTCGACTTGAGCTTGTCAAGCATGAACTCGATCGCCTGGATTTCGTCCATGGGATGCAGGATGCGGCGCAGAATCCAGATCTTCTGGAGCAGTTCGTTGCCGATCATCAGTTCCTCACGGCGCGTCCCGGAACGATTGATGTCCATGGCCGGGAATACGCGTTTTTCCGAGATCCGCCGGCTCAGGTGAATTTCCATGTTGCCGGTGCCCTTGAACTCCTCGTAGATCACTTCATCCATCTTGGAGCCGGTATCGACCAGCGCGGTTGCGATGATCGTCAGGCTGCCACCGCCCTCGATCTTGCGCGCGGCCCCGAAAAAGCGCTTCGGGCGCTGCAGTGCGTTGGCGTCGACACCGCCGGTCAACACCTTGCCCGAAGATGGGACGACGGTGTTGTAGGCGCGTGCCAGACGGGTGATCGAATCGAGAAGGATCACGACGTCGTGCTGATGTTCGACAAGGCGCTTGGCGCGCTCGATCACCATGTCTGCGACCTGAACATGGCGTGTCGCCGGCTCATCGAAGGTTGATGAAATCACTTCGGCATCGACCGTGCGCTGCATTTCGGTAACTTCTTCCGGCCGCTCGTCGATCAGCAGAATGATCATGTGGGCTTCCGGGTTGTTGGCTCGAATGGCGGTGGCCGCATGCTGCAGCAGCATCGTCTTGCCGGCCTTGGGCGGCGACACGATCAGACCGCGCTGACCCTTGCCGATGGGGGCAATGAGATCAATGATGCGGCCGGTGATGTCTTCGGTGGAGCCGTTACCGCGTTCGAGCTTGAACTGTTCGCGCGGAAATTCCGGCGTCAGGTTCTCGAACAGAATCTTGTTCTTGGAAGCCTCGGGCTTGTGGTAATTGATCTCCTCGACCTTGAGCAGGGCAAAGTAGCGTTCCGACTCCTTGGGCGGCCGAATCTTTCCGGAGATCATGTCTCCGGTGCGCAGGTTGAAACGTCGAATCTGGCTGGGGGAGACGTAGATATCGTCCGGACCGGCCATGTAAGAGCCAAGGGAAGAACGCAGAAAGCCGAAACCGTCCTGCAGAATTTCCAGCACACCGTCGCCGTAAATGGGTTCCTTCTTCTTCGCCCGCGCCTTGAGGATGGCGAAAATGACGTCCTGTTTGCGCGATCTGCCAATGTTCTCGATGCCGAGCTCATTGGCCATTTCAATCAGGTCCTGGACGGACTTCTTCTTCAAGTCGGTAAGATTCATCGAACGATTTGCCTTGAAATGACTGGATTTGAACGGAGTGCTGCACGCTGCCTCGTGCGCGCAAAATCTGCGCGCGCGGCTCGGCTGATGCGAGCGGAAATGCTTTCCAGTTGGTCCCGAAATGCTAGGGAGTCTGATACTGCTGCAACGGGCGGTTGCCCGCAAGGGATTTGAGAAGCTTACCACTTTCGCTGCACGCCGTCCAGTAGCCGGAACCGGACGGCGTGCGACGACCGGCGCAACAGGGGCCGTGCCTGGCGTCCTTACTGGATATGCTGCTCGATGAAGTCCTTGAGCACGCCCTTGGTGACGGCGCCGACCTTCATGCCCTGAACCTTCCCGTCGCTGAATACCATCAGCGTGGGAATGCCGCGAATCTTGAACTGGCTGGTAATCTGCTGATTTTCGTCGATATTGACCTTGGCAATCTTGATCTTGCCGGCGTATTCGTCCGCCAGTTCGTGCAGCAGCGGATCGATCATCTTGCATGGGCCGCACCATTCCGCCCAGTAATCCACCAGCACCGGCTGACCGGATTTGATGACTTCTTCTTCGAACGATGCGTCGGATACGTGCGTGACATTTTCGGACACGTTGCTTTCTCCTTGGGGAATACGGATTCGGAAATACGGACCGGGATGTGGCGCGCAGGCTTGCGCTTCCGGAGAATGCTAGAATACTTCAAAACCCGGTCCTGCTGGCCCTGAGCGCCTGTTTTCGATACATCCGGGCCGCGTGGGGCAATTTCAAGCAGGCCGATTCCATGAGTTCCGGCAGGGCCCCGACCCGGTGCCGGAATCCTCCTTTGACTTCAGGTTTACTACTGCGTGAGCAATACAGATATCCGATCCGATCATGATTCCTCCGGGCAACCGACGTCAGGCGAACACCACGATCGCGTACTGAGCGACGTCGGATTCGACAGCTTCGACCTGCCGCAGGCCATCGTTGCCGGCCTGCGCGACGCAGGCTTCGAAAAATGTACCCCGATCCAGGCCGACACGCTTCCGCTGGCCCTGTCGGGCCGGGACGTGGCCGGCCAGGCGCGCACCGGCACCGGCAAGACCGCGGCGTTTTTGCTGGCGATTTTCAAAAGTCTGCTGGAAGATTCCGATCCGGGCAGTGCAGGTCACAACCCGCGCTCCATCGTGATCGCGCCGACGCGCGAGCTTGCAATCCAGATCCATCGCGATGCCCTGCTGCTGGGGTCGCACACCGGGCTCAAGTTCGGCCTTGCCTACGGCGGCGTGGATTACCAGAAGCAGCGCGACCAGCTTGCCGCCGGCGTCGACGTGCTCATCGGCACACCCGGACGCGTCATCGATTACTTCAAGCAGAACGTTTTCAACCTCAGGCACATACGGGTTGCCGTTCTCGACGAGGCGGACCGGATGTTCGACCTGGGATTCATAGGCGACATCCGTTACCTGTTCCGCGCAATGCCGCCGGCCGACAAACGCCAGTGCCTGATGTTTTCGGCCACGTTTCCGCTCAAGGTCACCGAGCTGGCCTACGAGCACATGAACGATGCCGAGACGATTCGCATCGATGAAGATCACAAGACCACCGAGCGCGTGAGCCAGGTCGTCTACTACCCGTCGAATCGCGAAAAGCTGCCGCTGCTGATCAAGCTGTTGCGGGAAATGGTCGATGGCCACGTGATCGTGTTCGTCAACACGCGGCGCGCCGCCGATCTGGTCGACCGGATGCTGCAAGGCAACGGCTTCGATTCGGCGATGCTGGCCGGGTCGGTGCCGCAAAAGAAACGCCAGCGGCTGCTGCAGCGATTCCATGCGGGCGAATTGCCGATTCTCGTGGCCACCGACGTGGCGGCCCGCGGACTGCATATTCCGGACGTCAGTCATGTGATCAATTTCGATCTGCCGCAGGATGCAGCCGATTACGTTCACCGCATAGGCCGCACGGCCAGGCTGGGTGCCACCGGCGAGGCCATAAGTTTCGCCTGCGAGGACTACGCATTCCACTTGCCGGAAATCGAGGCCTATATCGATCAGCCGATCGAACTGATCAGCCACGACGCCGATGATTTGCCCAGGCTTGAAAAAGCCAAGCCGTCGACCGGAAACCAGGGTCGTCCCGCCAGCGCTCGTGGCGGCAAGGGGCGGAGCGGGCAAAGCTCCGGCGGTCGTCGACGGCGCGGTTGAGCTGACATGCTTCCCGCAGATTTGCTGTGCTAATCTGCCGGGTCGTGGTCGAGCTGCAGCATTCCTTGTCAATGGCCCTATCAGCATCATGATTGCCCCGTTGAATCGCCTTGACCGTCCCAGTACGGCGAACGCGACCTGTTGGCTGCTGGTCGTGGTCTGCGTTCTGCTCGTGGCACGGATCGGCATCGTGCTTGTCGACGGCGTGGACGTCGAATACCAGCCCATCCCGTTTTCACCTTCATCCGAGCGCGTCAGCACGCTTCCTGCGACCGACTGGCGGATGTTTGGAGATCCATCCGAACCCGACTATGGATTCGCGCAAGCGCTTCCGCCAACCCCTCTTTCACTGAGACTGCGGGGCGTGGTTACCGGCGAGCGGGGCTATGCAATCATCGTGGACGCGGAAGGCAATGAAGGCGTGTACCGGGCGGGCGACATGGTTCCGGGCGATGCCGAGGTCGTCACCATCGAACCGCGCCGGGTCGTGCTCGAGCGTAACGCGACTCGCGAAGCCCTGGAGCTTCCCGGTTCGGGCGCTTCGACGGCCGTTGGCACGGCGCCGCGAGCGCGGGCGCAATCGCCCGAGCGAAACGGTCTGGCCGGCGGCGCCGGCATCGGTTCGCTGACCTCGATGACCTCGGGGTTCAGCCTGGATCCGAACGAGCTTGCCCGCCGGATCACCATTCTTCCGGTCGCCGGCGGCGGCTTTCGGGTGCGGGCCGGGCGCGACGCGGCCATCTTCACCCAGCTCGGATTTCACGCCAACGACATCGTGCTGGCGATCAACGGTCAGCCGGTCGACAATCAGGGTGACGTGCGCGCTGTATTCGAATCATTCCGTCCCGGTGAACCGCTGGCCATCACGGTACGGCGCGGCGAGCGTCAACTGGTGCTGACGCCCGATCTCTCCATGCTGGGCGAAGCCGGCCAGAGATGAACAGCCAATGCACGTCTTCGTAATGAACCCGTTTCAATCAAAGAGCGGAGCCAATAACAAATGAAAACCAATCGAATCATGGCGGTCGCAGCGCTGATATTCAGTCTGGCCGGTGCCGGGCTGCACGCCCAGCAAGGTGAAACGCACCTGCTGAATTTCCAGAACGCCGACATTCGGTCCCTGATTACCACGGTCGCCGATATCACCGGGCGCAACATCGTGATCGATCCCGCGGTCAGCGGGCAGATCACGGTGATCTCGAGCGAGGAGCTTACGGCCGAGTCGGTCTACGACGTGTTCTTGTCGATTCTCGCTGTTCACGGTTACAGTGCGGTAGAAGACGGTTCGGTCACGCGTATCGTGCCGGATGCCACGGCACGTTTCGGGAGCGGCGTGGTCAATGGTGCGGCGGGTAGCCAGGACCAGGTTACCCGTCTCATTCCGCTGGAGCACGTGCGCGCAGCGGAAGTCCTTCCGATGCTGCGCTCGCTGGTGCCGCAATCGGCTTACCTGGCCGCCCACGAGCATTCCAATTCGCTGCTGGTCAGTGACAGGGCCGCCGGCGTCAGGCGCTTGCAGGCCGTCATCGAGCGACTGGATGCGGCTTCCGAAAATGGTGCCGAAGTGCTGGCGCTGAGTCACGCCGACGCTGAGGAAGTGGCCGAGATTGCCAATCAGATCTATTCCGGATCGGAACAGCCGCTGGCGATTCCCGACACCCGGTCGAATTCAATCGTGCTGCGCGGGGATTCCGGCCAGCGGGTCCGCCTGCGCACGCTGATCAGCCATCTTGATACGCCCCTGACCGAGGGGGGCGGCTCGCGCGTCGTCTACCTTCGGTACGCCAACGCTCAATCGCTGGTACCGGTGCTCGAAAGCCTGGTCGACGATGTGGGCGAAGGGCAGCGCCAGCGGGTGCGCATCAACGCCCACGAAGAAACCAACTCCGTGGTGATTTCCGCGCCGCCGGCCGTATACCGGGAAATCCGCTCGATCATCGACCAGCTGGACATTCGCCGGGCCCAGGTGCTTGTCGAGGCGATCATCGCCGAGGTTGCGGCTGATACCGGTCAGGATCTCGGAATCCAGTGGCAGTTCTTCGAGTCCGGCGATTCGGGTTTTTTCGGCGGTACCAATTTCCAGTCCGGCGGCCGCAATATCCTCAACCTGAGCGCTGGGCTGGCCAATTCCGAAGATGGGGCCACGGTGCTGCCGGGCGGCGGACTCAACCTGGGCTATGTCTACGGAACCACCAGTCTGCTCGGGATCGAATTGCTCGAAATCGGCGCACTGGCCCAGGCACTTGCGACCGACGGGAACACCAACGTGCTTTCCACGCCGTCGATAGTGACCATGGACAATCACGCCGCGAGCATCAACGTGGGCCAGGAAGTCCCTTTTCTGTCCGGAAGTTTCCTGACCGAGGGCATCTCGACAGCCGAGGGTCAGGTCAATCCATTCCAGACCATTCAGCGCGAGGAGGTGGGGCTCAAATTGCGAGTCACGCCGCACATCAATGAAGGCGACACCATCATGCTCGCGATCGAGCAGGAAGTTTCCTCGCTTGCACCGATCGCCGGTGCAGTGGACCTGATCACCAACAAGCGCACGATCTCGACCCGCGTGATGGTGCCCGACGGCTCGATGCTGGTATTGGGTGGACTGATCAGCGACGATCTGAACGAGTCTGTGGAGCGCGTGCCCGGGCTGAGCCGGATTCCGCTTTTCGGTGAACTGTTCACCTATCGTTCGACCAACCAGGTCAAACGCAATCTCATGGTTTTCATACGGCCTCGCATTCTTCATGATCAGCAGCTCATGGATGACTTGACCGCAGGCAAGTACCGCAGCATCCGCGGTTCCCAGCTCGAGCAGCGCGCTAACCGCAGTGTCCTTTCCCGGCGCGGCGAGACGCCGCTGCTGCCGGAACTCCAGGATTTCCTTCAGACCGACCAGGGAAGAAGCGACACGGATGAGCGCTGATTTCAGACCAGGGTTCGGATTCGCACGACGCCGCGGCGTGACTATCGCGGGGCGCGACGAGCAGGGGCGGTTCAGAATAGTGGCGCGTGAACCCACCGACCTGGAAGCATTGCGCGAAGTGCGCCGGAATATTTCGGGTGCTACGACCATCGAGAAGCTCAACGAGGCGGACTACGGTGAGCTGCTTTCCACGCTCTATCAGGCCGGCAATGCCGAAGCCCACAAGGTTGCCGAGAACCTCAACGACGAGCTCGACCTGAACCGACTGGCCGAGCAGTTGCCGGAACCGGCCGATCTGCTCGAAGCCGACGACGATGCGCCGATTATCCGCTTGATCAACGGCGTGCTTTCGCAGGCGGTACGCGATCAGGCGTCCGACATCCATTTCGAGCCTTTCGAGGATCGGCTTTCCGTCCGATTCAGGGTCGACGGCGTATTGCGTGAAGTGTTGTCGACGTCACCGGCGCTCGCGCCGCTGGTGGCATCTCGCATCAAGGTCATGGCGCGCCTGGACATTGCCGAAAAGCGGCTTCCACAGGATGGACGCATCAGCCTGAGACTTGCCGGACGCCCGGTGGACGTCCGGGTATCCACCTTGCCCTCCAGCCATGGCGAGCGCGTGGTCCTCAGGCTGCTCGACAAGCAGGCCGGAAAACTCGGCCTGTCGGAGCTGGGCATGGGCGACGATACGCTGGAGCGGCTGCGTCGCCTCATCCACCGCCCGCACGGGATATTGCTGGTCACCGGGCCCACCGGTTCGGGCAAGTCGACCACGCTTTACGCGGCCCTGCTCGAACTCAACGACCGAAGCCGCAACATCATGACGGTCGAGGATCCGATCGAGTACGACATAGACGGCATCGGTCAGACCCAGGTCAACCCCAAGGTGGACCTGACGTTTGCGCGTGGCCTGCGAGCGATTCTGCGCCAGGACCCGGACGTCGTGATGGTCGGCGAAATTCGCGACCTTGAAACCGCGCGCATTGCGGTTCAGGCATCCATGACCGGCCACCTGGTGCTGTCGACGCTGCATACCAACACGGCGGTGGGTGCGATCAACCGACTGGTCGACATGGGGATCGAACCATTCCTCTTGTCTTCCAGCCTGATCGGCGTGATGGCTCAGCGTCTGGTGCGCCGGCTTGATCGCGAATTTTGTCGGGCCGTCGAACTCGAGCCCGAGACGCTGGCCGCCAGCGGGATAGAGGCCAATGCGCCGGTTACCCTGTATCGGCCGCAGATCGAGCTTCCTGCGGGCGAGAGCGGTTTCAGTGGCAGAACCGGCATTTACGAGCTTGTGGCCGTGGGCGACGAGATGCAGGCGGCAATTCACAGGCGGGCCGCCGAGGCTGAACTCGAAATCATTGCGCGTCGCACGTCGCCGGCCATATTCGACGACGGCTGGCGCAAGGCGCTTGCGGGAGAAACCTCGCTGGACGAGGTGCTGCGCGTGACGCGCGAAAGCTGATCGCGCTGCCTGCCGGCGATCGTCCGGGAAAACGCGGATCAGCAGACAATACGAACTAATGCGCCGGACGGCGGTCAATGGGTTAACGCTCGTCCGGCTCGACACACATCCGACAGGAGCAAGACGGCCCGATGGGCGAACGTGAAACAGATCAGCTTCTGGTGGAAAGAGTCCAGAAGGGTGACAAGCGGGCTTTCGATCTGCTGGTAGGCAAATACCAGCACAAGATCGTCAGCCTGATCTCGCGCTATGTGTCCGATCATGCAGAGGCGCTGGACGTCGCCCAGGAAGCTTTCATCAAAGCCTACAAGGCGATTGGGCGATTTCGTGGCGACAGTGCCTTTTACACATGGATGTACCGAATCGCCATCAATACGGCCAAGAACCACCTGGTTTCGCAAAGCCGGCGCCCGCCCTCTTCTGATGTGGATGCCCAGGATGCGGAACAATTTCAGGTCGACACGCGTCTGAAGGATCGTGGTTCTCCTGAACATGAACTTCTCAAGGAAGAAATTGAACGCACCATTCATGACGCCATCTCAGAGTTGCCCGACGACCTTCGGGTCGCGATTACGCTGCGTGAGATGGAAGGCATGAGCTACGAAGATATCGCAACCACGATGGACTGCCCGATCGGCACCGTCCGCTCGCGCATATTCCGCGCCCGCGAAGCGATCGACGGCCGGCTAAGGCCTCTGTTGAGCAACATGGATGATTAGCGCCCGGAGCCACGCATGACCAATCAAACCGAACCCCGAGAGACAGCGCCTGTGGATAGAAACAACGAACCGATCTCTGCACTTGTCGATGGCGAGCTCGATCAGAAAGGCGCCGACTTTCTGATCAGACGCCTATCCGATGACCCGCATATGCACCACCAATGGCAACGCTTCCACCTGGTGCGCGCCTGTCTCCAACGCGAGTTCAGCGGCCCGGTTTCACTGGTAGGGCGCGTACAGGCGGCCCTCCAGGAAGAAGCCGCGCCTGAAAGGGCCGGCCGCTTCACATCCTTGATGCGGATGGGTGTCGGCGGAGCGATTGCCGCAAGCGTCGCGATGGTAGCGGTTCTGGGACTGGCCAATCGCATCGATTCCGAGAACTCGGGTGTGCCAGAGCCGGTTCAGACCCCCGGCTTCGTCAGCCAGTCCACCGCCCTGGACAGGCAGTTCAACGCACCGCTGGTGCCGGCCGGACTGGGCACGAACGAGAATTCCGCAGGCGCAACCAGGACTACTTCCGCGACCCAGCAGCGAATCAACCGTTACATGATCCGACATAGTCAGGCAGTCGGCGGCAACGGATTCATTTCCTATACGCCGGTTCTGGCTGAGCCTGCAAACGTTCAGACGCTTGCCGATGAGCCGGCCGACGAAGCAGGCCGGACCACAGAAGGCAGGTAGTGCCGATGCGAGCGCATTCGTTGATTGCCGCGGGGCTTTTGTGGTTTTGTTGCGCGGGGCAGCTCTTGGCGGACACGGTGGAGCAATGGCTGGTGCGAATGGACCATGCTGTGGCCTCGATCAGCTACCGAGGCACACTGGTAAGTGCCGGCAGCGACCGGATCGACACGATGCGGGTGCTGCATCGAGTTGACGAGGATGGCGTTCGTGAACGCATCTACGCCCTGGATGGACCGCCGCGGGAAGTATTGCGTGATCGCGATCAGGTGCGCTCTCTGGTTTCCGGACAGGCCTCGGTAATTGTCCACAACCCCTTTCCAACCCGTCTTTTACCCAGGATTCCGCTGGACGAAATCCTGGGTGCGGATTCGGTCTACCGTGTGCGTCTGATCGGAACCGGTCGGGTCGCTGCACGGGATTCCAGAATCATCGAAATCCTGCCGCTTGACCAGTATCGTTACGGTCGCCGGCTCTGGCTGGACAAGGACACCGGCATGCTGCTGCGTTCTGCGGTCTTCGCGCCGAACGGCGGCATCGTCGAAAAGCTGAGTTTCGTTGAAATCGAGATCGGTGCATCGATTTCCGATTCGGAACTTGAAAGCGATCTCGAGAACCCGTCCCAGGTCACGCGCTACCAGATCGGCAATGCCGGGGAGGGTGAATTCGCCTCTCGCAAGACGCCGATCTGGCTTCCCAAGTCGCTGCCCAAGGGCTTTCGGCTGACCTCGGTCGGGCATGGCGGCAGCGAAGAGCAGCGCTATGAGCATCTTTTGTTCAGCGATGGTCTGTCGAGTTTTTCCATCTATATCGAGTTCGAGAGCAGCTCGGGTATTTCCGAGCAGATCGAGTCGCGTGGTGCAATGCATATCTATACCGGAAGCATAGACGGTAACCTGGTTACGGTCGTCGGCGAGGTCCCCGCGCCGACCGTTCGTCTCATCGGGCGGCATCTGCGCAGGATGCACATGCCGATGCTTCGGCACCTGGACTGAGCGGGTTGGCCTCGTGAAGAATACAGGCCTGATCTGGCAGATCGCCGTTGTCCGGCGTGACGACGACGGGTCCTGCTGGCTCGAGTTCAGTGATCCCGCAGACTGTAGCAAATGCAGCAAGGGAACAGGTTGCGGCGCCGCGTTGTTCAGCCGGCTGTTTGCACGCCCCGACATCCGCCTTCCTGTGCCGGACGAGACGGAGATTCCGGGCAATCGCATGGTTCGCGTGGGACTCGATCCGCGGTGGCTGATGCTGGCTGCGGCAGCTACCTATCTGCTGCCGGTAATCGCTTTCATCGTTGGTGCGGTATGCTCCGATCAGGTCTGGCCCGGAAGCGACCCGGCGGCACTGATTTCGGGCGTGGCGTTCGCGCTGGTCACGGGATTGCTTGCGCGTCACCCGTTGAAATTCATCGGCAGACCGGGCCTGGAGCTGGTTGAACTGCACCAAGGCCTTGAATCGGAAGGCGTCAGCGGTCACTTTTCCGGGTAAGGCACGTGACGCCGATTGGCCGTGGGGTCATCGGGACTTAATCATACGTATTCAGAAACAAAGGGTTATATCTAATGTTCAAGCTTCAATTGAGAACGCTACTTACCGCGGCGCTTGTCTTATTCGCGCTTGATCTGCGCGCGGCGCCCGCGGACTTTTCCGATATTGTCGAGGCAAGCATCCCCGCCGTCGTCAACATCGAGACGACTCGATTCGGTGAGCGTCCGGATCCAGAGGTACAGCGCGGACAGATGCCCGAGGACATGCCTGAGCTGTTTCGTCGGTTCTTCGAACCGTTCGGTGAAGGCATGCCGAGGGGGCGTCCGGACCGGCGCGGCGGTGGCTCCGGCTTCATCGTCCGGGAGAATGGTCTGATCATCACCAATCACCATGTTATAGAAGACGCCGACGAAATCATCGTGCGGCTGGCCGATCGGCGCGAGTTCGTTGCCGATCTCGTCGGCTCGGACGCCGAGACCGACGTGGCCGTGCTCAGGATCGACGCCGAGGACCTGCCGACCCTGCGCTTCGGTGATTCCTCGACACTGCGCCCGGGCGAGTGGGTGATCGCGATCGGGTCACCGTTCCAGTTCGAACAGAGTGTGACTGCCGGGATCGTCAGCGCCAAGGGCAGGACCCAAGGGCAGCAGCAGTACGTCCCGTTCATCCAGTCCGATGTGGCGATCAACCGCGGCAATTCCGGTGGCCCCCTGATCGACACCGATGGCCGGGTCGTGGGTATCAATTCCTGGATCCTGAGTTCCAGCGGCGGCAACATCGGCTTGTCCTTCTCGATACCGATCGAAACCGCAGCCAGCACCATGGACCAGTTGCTCGAATTCGGTCGCGTCTCGCGCGGCTATCTTGGCGTGGGCATTCAGGGTGTCGACCGGGAACGGGCCGACGCGCTCGGCCTCGACCGCCCGGTTGGTGCACTGGTCAACCGGGTCGAACCGGGCAGCGCTGCCGAGCGAGCCGGCATCGAGGTCGGCGACGTGATTCTGGAAGTCAATGACCGGGACATCGAGGTGTTTTCCGACCTCCCGCCGATCGTCGGATCGGTGCGTCCGGGCGAGGAAGTGAGCCTGACCATCTCGCGCTGGGGCGAAACCCAGGAGCTGACGGTTTCGCTCGACGAACGCGACGAGGACCAGCAAACCGACGATCGTGGCGAAACCCCGGATAGCGAGCCGACGAACGCGCTTGGACTTTCGGTTGAGGAACTCACCGAGGAGGAGCTTCGCCGCGCCGAAGGTATCGACGGCGGCCTGGTGATCACGGCCGTGGACAGCGACAACGCTTACCGGGCAGGCATCCGCAGGGGTGACGTGATCCGGATGATCAACAACCAGCAGGTCAGAACGCTGGAGGATTTCGAGGACATCGTCGAAGGCATCGAGCCCGGTCGCTCCGTGGCCTTGCTGGTATGGCGCGATGGAGCAACCCAGTTCGTCGCCTACACGCCCGAGGGCGAAGAATAGCCCGACCCGAAAACGGGAGCGGGGTACCGACCTCGCAGCGGCTATAATGCACGTGTGCCGCCACTGGTCCGATCCGGTGGCGGCCTTTTTTCATAAAGGCGCCGGGCCCTCGGGCCGGACCACTCACCTGACCCAGATGCCTCGATGACCGATTGCTCTCATATCCGGAACTTCTCGATCATTGCCCATGTTGATCATGGCAAGTCGACCCTGGCTGATCGCTTCATCCAGGTATGCGGCGGCCTGACCAACCGCGAGATGGCCGAGCAGGTCCTCGATTCCATGGATATCGAGCGCGAGCGCGGCATCACCATCAAGGCGCAGAGCGTGACGCTGGACTACACGGCTCCGGATGGGCAGGTCTATCAGCTCAATTTCATCGACACGCCCGGCCACGTTGATTTCTCATATGAGGTCTCGCGCTCGCTATCGGCCTGCGAAGGCGCGCTGCTGGTCGTCGATGCCGCGCAGGGCGTGGAGGCCCAGAGCGTTGCCAACTGCTACACGGCGGTTGAGCAGGGTCTGGAAGTAATTCCGGTCATCAACAAAATCGATCTCCCGTCGGCCGACCCGGCGCGCGTCAAGGAGCAGATCGAAGACATCATCGGTATCGACGCCAGCGATGCGCTGCTGGTCAGCGCCAAGACCGGGGAGGGCATTGCCGAGGTGCTGGAAGCGCTGGTCAAGCGGATTCCGCCGCCGGAAATGCGCGAGGGTCCGTTGAAGGCGTTGATCATCGACTCCTGGTTCGACAACTATCTAGGCGTGAACTCGCTGATACGCATCAAGCAGGGCACGCTGCACAAGGGGCAGAAGATTCGTGTGATGTCGACAGGCGAAGAGCACGATGCCGACCAGATAGGCATCTTTACGCCCAAGCGCACGATCGAAAAGACTCTGGACTGCGGCCAGGTCGGATTTGTCGCGGCCGGCATCAAGGAGATTCATGGTGCGCCGGTCGGCGATACGCTGACATCGTCGCGCGACGCGGCCGAGAAGCCACTGCCCGGATTCAAGCCGATGCAGCCGCGTGTTTTCGCCGGCATCTTCCCGGTCGATTCTTCCGACTATCCGGACCTGCGCGAGGCCCTGGACAAGCTCCAGCTCAATGACTCGGCGCTGCAGTTCGAACCGGAGACGTCGATGGCGCTGGGCTTCGGATTTCGGTGCGGTTTCCTCGGCATGCTGCATATGGAAATCGTGCAGGAGCGGCTCGAGCGCGAGTACGATCTCGACCTCATCATCACCGCGCCGACGGTGGTCTATGAGGTGTCGCTGAGCGACGGCAGCGAGATGGAGCTGGACAATCCCGCCGAGCTGCCCGCGGTCAACAAGATTTCGGAAATCCGCGAGCCGATCATCAAGGCCAACATCCTGGTGCCCCAGGACTACCTTGGCGCCGTGATCGGCCTGTGCGAGGAAAAGCGCGGGGCCCAGCTCGACATGCGGTTCCTGGGTGGGCAGGTGCAACTGAGCTACGAGCTTCCGCTGGCCGAAGTGGTGGTCGATTTCTTCGATCGCCTGAAGTCCTGCAGCCGGGGCTTCGCTTCGTTCGAGTACGCGCCAGCGCGTCATCAGGCCGGTCCGTTCGTGCGGCTTGACCTCATGATCAACGGCGAGCGTGTCGATGCGCTCAGTTCCATCGTGCACCGTGACCTCGCGCAGCGCCAGGGACGCGATCTCGCCGAGCGGATGCGCGACCTGATTCCACGCCAGATGTTCGACATCGCGATTCAGGCCTCGGTCGGATCGAACGTGATCGCGCGCTCGACGGTCAAGGCTTATCGAAAGAACGTGACCGCCAAGTGCTACGGTGGCGACGTTTCGCGCAAGCGCAAGCTGCTCGAGAAACAGAAGGCTGGGAAACGCCGAATGAAGAATGTCGGCAATGTCGAGATTCCCCAGGAAGCTTTTCTCGCGGTGCTGAGGACAGACCGGGACCGGTAATCGCAATCGCCGGTCATAATCAGTCAACAATAATTAAGTAACAACGAACTGGAACTGCAATGCAATTGGATTTCGCGCTGATCATCACCACCTTGACACTGGTCGCCGGCGTCATCTGGACCCTGGATCGCTTCTGGTTGCGCAAGCGTCGCGCCGATCGCCTGGCCCGCGGTGAAATCGAAACCGACGAGCCATCCCGGCCGGTGGAATATGGTCGTTCTTTCTTCCCCCTGCTGCTGATCGTCCTGGTGTTTCGATCGTTCATTTTCGAGCCGTTCAAGATTCCTTCCGGCTCGATGCAGCCGACCCTCCTGATCGGCGATTTCATCGTGGTTTCCAAGTTTTCCTATGGGTTGCGCCTGCCCGTTCTGAATACCCGGATTCTGGAGACCGGCGAACCTGAGCGCGGTGAAGTATTCGTGTTCAGATCGGTCGAAGAGAAGGGCGTGAACATGATCAAGCGCGTGATCGGTCTGCCCGGCGACACCATTACCTATCGCAACAAGGTGCTGTACATCAATGGCGAACCTGCTTCGCAGGAATTGATCGGCCCCTGGATCGGCCAGGGAATAAACCGGAATCGGCCGGGCAGCAACCCGCAGCTCAGGACCGAAGACCTCGGGGATGTGACACACGAAATTCTGATTTACCCGAGTCGTCCAGCTTTCCGGCCACGCAGCTGGGTGGTGCCGGAAGGGCATTATTTCGCTATGGGCGACAATCGGGATCGATCGCACGACAGCCGAGGCTGGGGTTTCGTGCCGGAAGAAAACGTCGTGGGCCGGGCGGTTCGAATCTGGATGCACTGGGATTGCGCCAGTGGTTTTTGTATCGACTTCTCGCGAATCGGTGATAAGATTCAGTAGTAAGCGCCTGAAATGGGTGCCATTGTGTTGCCCACGTCGAGGGGGTCAGGCGGGGTAAGTCAGGATCTGGACAAATCGGGAGAACTGTCAATGATCTACAAGCAGCGCGGCATGACGCTGATCGGATTTCTCATTGTGCTGTCGGTGGCGTTGTTCGTTGCCTATATCGCCATGAAGCTCGTTCCGATCTATCTCAACCATTACTCGGTTGTCTCGTCCATGAAGAGCCTTGCGGCCGAGCCGGACGTCGCAGAGATGTCCGAGGCGCGCCTGCGCGATCTGCTTTCGAGAAAATTCTCGACCAGCTACGTCAAGCACGTCACGGCGCGCGATATTGAAGTCGTTCGCAGTACCGGCCTTGAGATCGTCGCCGAGTATGAAGTGCGCGAGGACTTGATCGGCAATCTCGATGCGGTCATCACGTTCAAGCGTGTCCAACCCCTCAACTGACATTCACCGGTTCTCGACAGTCAAGGGACTGGGTTACGAATTTCGCCGCACCGATCTGCTGCGACTTGCGCTGACCCACCGCAGCTGCGGGAACCCGAACAACGAGCGTCTTGAATTTCTGGGCGACGGCGTGCTCAACATGGTCGTTGCAGACTTGCTGTTTCATGCCCGCCCCGCCGTGCCCGAGGGGGATCTCTCGCGTCTACGAGCGCGCATAGTGCGCGAGCGGACGCTGGCTGAAGTTGCACGTGCCCTCCGACTCGGCGACCATGTTTTACTCGGTCCGGGTGAGCTCAAAAGCGGTGGCTTTCTGCGCGATTCGATTCTCGCAGACGCACTGGAGGCGATCATCGGCGCGGTTTTTCTCGACGGTGGATTCGATGCCGCCCAGATCCTAGTCGAGCATCTGATGTCGGCGCGTATCGAGGCGCTGCCGGATGCGGAGGTCCTCAAGGATCCCAAGACTCGGCTCCAGGAACTGCTGCAGGCGCGCAACCTCAAATTGCCCGAATACGAGGTGATCGGTGAGCGTGGCGCCGACCATGATCGGATGTTTACTGTTGTTTGCAGGGTCGAAATGCTCGATGGGCCGATCGAGGCCACGTCGACCTCCCGCAGAAAGGCTGAACAGGCTGCTGCAAAACGTGCGCTTGATGCGATGTCTCACCGAGAAACCGAATGAACGAACCCGAGCAGTCCCGAAGCGGTGCCGTAGCGCTGTTTGGTCGCCCCAATTCAGGCAAGTCCACGCTTCTGAATCGTCTTGTGGGCGAGCGCGTCTCGATTGTTACGCACAAGCCGCAGACGACCCGCCATCGAGTCACCGGCATCGTCAACCGCCCAGGCGGGCAGCTGGTGCTGGTGGACACGCCAGGGTTGCACCGCAGGCGCGATCATGCACTTAACCGACACCTCAACCGTGTTGCGGCCGAGGCTCTGGGCGGCGTCGATCTGGCCATGCTGGTGATCGATGCATCCGGTCCTACCGAAGAGGACGAGGCGGCAGCACGGGCGGTGACGCAGGCCGGGGTCGATTGCGCGCTGGTATTCAACAAGATCGACCGGGTCAAGCTGAGGTCGGACCTGCTGCCGCTCGCCGAGACCTGGTCGAACAGGGTCAAACCGGTAGAAGTGTTTTTCATATCGGCGCTCAAAGGCGACGGCATCGACGCCCTGGCCGACGGCCTGATCAGGCATTTGCCCGAGCAGCCGCCACTGTTTCCGCCAGACGAGTTCACAACGGAGTCGTCCCGTTTCCTGGCCGCCGAGATCGTGCGCGAGCAGCTGCTGGAAAACCTCCACCAGGAAGTGCCTTACGGCACCACGGTGGTCATCGAATCGTTTGAAGAAGAGCCGCGAAGATACCGGATCGGGGCATTGATCCTGGTGGCCGAGAAGCGTCACAAGGGCATGGTCATTGGGCAGGGCGCAAAAACCCTGAAGCGAATCGGCATACGGGCGCGCAAGGCAATGGAAGAAATATTCGAGATGCCGGTGCATCTGGATCTCACCGTTCGGGTCGAGGAAGGCTGGATGGATCGCGAAGCGGACTTCGGCAGGCTTGGCTACCACCGTTGAGCCGGGTCGACCGAGAACCGGTTTTCGTCCTCCATCGAAGGGCGTGGCGCGACACCAGCCTGATCATCGAGCTGCTGAGCCGGGACCACGGCCGCATCGCCGGCGTCGCGCGTGCTGCACGCAGTGCAAAGTCGGTTTTTTTTGGTCTGACCGAGCCTTTTCGCGCGCTGGAAGCATCGTGGACCCGCCGCGGCGAGATGGCCACGCTCACCGGCCTTGAACCCGCAGGTGCGGCCCGACGTCTTTCGGGTAGGGCGATGTGGTGCGGTCTTTACGCAAATGAACTGCTGCTCAGGCTGACGCCCCGCGACGATCCCGACTCGGATATCTTCGAGGCTTACGCGCGCCTGTTGCCCGAGTTGACGGTGCCTGCGCGCCAGAGCAATGCGTTGAGACGTTTCGAAATGGCTTTGCTCCACGCACTTGGCGTGGCGCCGGACCTGGGGTCCAGCGGCGAATCCGGCGAGCCGGTGGCGCCCGGCATGCGCTACCGGGTGGATCCGGTCTCGGGCCCGGTGCCGGTACCCGAACACCAGGAAGGCATTCAGGGGTCGGTATTGCTTGCGCTCGCCAACGGCCAGGACGTTTCGGCGCATGACGACGCCGCAGCACTGCGCTTGATGCGAAAATTGATCGAATATCAGCTCGATGGGCGAAAGCTCAACACGCCGGCGTTTTTTCGGGAGAATCCGTCATGACTACACAACCTCTGGCACCGCTTCTTGGCGTCAACATCGATCACGTGGCGACGATCAGGCAGGCGCGCGGCACGGCCTACCCATCGGTTCTGGAAGCCGCGCGCATAGCCGAAGAGCACGGTGCCGACCTGATCACTGTCCATCTGCGCGAGGACCGTCGACACATCCAGGACCGCGATGTCTCGGCGCTGGTCGAGCAGTCGCGAACCCGCCTGAATCTTGAAATGGCGCTGACCGACGCCATGCTCGACTTTGCGCTGTCGCATCGCCCCGAGGATGTCTGCCTGGTACCCGAAAGACGAATGGAGCTGACCACCGAGGGCGGGTTGGATGTTGCTGGACGACGGGCCGAAGTGACGCAATTCTGCAACGCCCTGGCGGCTGCCGGTATCCGGGTTTCGCTGTTCGTGGATCCCGATCCCGGCCAGATCGAGGCGGCCGGCGAGTGCGGCGCGCCGGTCGTCGAAATCCACACCGGCGCCTATGCCAACGCCGAAGGCAGGAGCAAGTCCCGGGCCGAGCTGGCCCGTATCGCTGAGGCGGCCGCCCGGGCGAGCGCCGGCGGGCTTGTGGTCAACGCGGGTCACGGTCTGCACTACGAAAACATCTTCGACGTCGTCGCGCTGGGCCTGATCCGGGAATTCAACATCGGCCATGCCATCATCGCCCGCGCCATCTTTACCGGGCTTGGAGCAGCGGTCACCGAGATGAAGGACTGTCTCGGGCAGGGCACGCGGAAGGAGCTCTGAAGGAGCCTTGCCTGCAGGGCAGCCGTCCATCGGGAATTACGGGCCTGCCGCAGTTCAGTCCGGTTGGGCCGCCCTGATTGACTGGCGGGTGCTTTCAACCGTTCTGAGCACGTTGAGGTAAAGACTGCCGGGAGAACTGTCCAGATCCCGTCGCAGCGACGCCTCCAATGCTGCGCAGGCCTGCTCGAGCCGGGTTGCACCCGAGTAGCCGCTGGCGCCTGCCCACTGATGCAATTGCTCGGCGGCATCTTCTAAACGGCCATGGGAAATGGCGCTGTCCAGCGACGCCCAATGGTGATCTATCTCGGTCGCAAGCGCCGTGCGCATCTGGCGGGCGCGCTCCGGGCTTCCGCAGGCCCGGGCAGCCCGGGCATCGTCGAGCAGCAATGCGCGCCGCTCCGCCGGGTTATGAATCTCGGTAAACCCATCGCGGCCTGCAGCCACCCGACGAACTGTCTGCAGCAACAGGCCGGGGGCGACCGGCTTGCTCAGGAAGCCGTGAAAGCCGGCGTTTCGCAACCGTTCGCGTTCTTCGGGCCGGCTATCAGCTGTAAGCGCGATGACTCGCGTCGACCTGCCGGTCGCTTGCTCGCGAATGTGTTCCCATGCTGACAAGCCATCCATGTCGGGCATGTGCAGATCCATCAGCACAACGTCGAAGCGCCGCTTGCGGCAGCATTCGATGGCCTCGAATCCGCTGCAGGCGAGCTCCAACGAGGCCACCGCTGGCGCAAGCGCGGCGTGGATGAAGTCGCGGTTGATTTCGTGATCGTCCACCGCCAGTACGGCGAGACCTTCGATTTCCCTGCTGCCCTGATCGCTCATGGCTCACAATATAACCCGATGAATCCCAAACGGACAATCTTGTTGACCCGAAGCGCCGCGATGCTGCTGGCAACGGTCTGCTGGCTTTCCTCGGCACCCGCCAATGGGGCGTTGCAATTCGAACTGAAGGCAGGTGCAACGGCATTCGGGCAATTCAGCGTCGAGAGCATCACGGCCCGCCAGGCGGACACCGCAATAGTCGAAATCAACGAAATCGCGCACGCACGCTTCGGCCGATTGGGAAGCCTGGCGCTGCGCTGCCCTTTTCAGCCGCGGGCGCGCTGCAGCGAGGGCCGATTGACCTGGAACATCGAAAGTGCGAGTCCGCTGGTGTTCGAGTTCGAGCGCCGGGCCGGCCAGTTCACGCTGACGGGCGACGACGGGGGTCGTATACGTTATCGGCTGCACGGCCAGGATCATGCCGAGCTTTCCATCCGGGACGTACCCGCGGCATGGGTTCCGTCCCCGCTGCTCGCCGAGGCCGGCCTTGCCGATCTGTCGGGAAGCTTTTCCGGCACGCTCGATCTGGATCAGGACCGGATTCAGGGTGGACTCCAGATTGGACAGCTTGCCTTCGATACGCCCGACGGTCTTTATGCCGGCGCCGGATTGGCGCTGGATCTGGATTTTGATTGGTTGGCGGACGAAGCGCGTCTGCGGCTCGATGCGAACTGGAGCGCCGGAGAACTCCTGCTCGGCCCAGCCTACCTGCCGTCGCCGGAAGCGTCCTTCGCCCTCGAGCTGGAGGCGCGAAAGCTTCGGCAGGACGGCTGGCGAATCGAGCGTCTGGCGCTGGAGCAGGCCCAATCGATCTCCCTGATTGTGGACGGCGGGATCCTTGCCGGCGACCCCCTTGGCGTCGCGGCGCTTGACCTGGAAATCGAGGAAGCGGACCTCGGGTCGCTGTGGCGCCAGGGCTTGAGTTCGCTGGCCGGCACCAGGGGTTGGGGTCAACTCGATCCGGCGGGCAGGCTGGCAGGACGCATGCGAATCGAGGACGGGTCGGTCGTCAGCGCCGGGCTGCGTCTGTCCGACGTTACGATCGCCGACGGCGCCGACCGAATTGCGATCACTGGGCTGGGGGCGTGGCTGGGGTGGGACAATCCCGGCCAATCGCTGGAACTCGGGGCCAACTGGCAAAGCGCTAGACTGCTCCGTATTCCACTCGGCGCAAGTGCAGTGGCATTGCGCACAGATGGATCGGGAACGCTTGCGCTGATTGATTCATTTCGATTGCCGGTGCTCGACGGCGCGCTGGTCGTCGAGCGGCTCGCATGGCATGATTGGGCCCGCGCCAACCGGCAGCTGTTGGTCGATGCGCGGCTGGAGCCGGTCGATCTCTCGGCACTGACGCAAACACTGGGGTGGACCGAGTTCGGTGGCCGGCTCTCCGGGAATTTTCCGGGTATCCAGGTTTCCGGCGGCGTGATCGAGGTCCAGGGCGGTCTCGATATAGATCTTTTCGGCGGCAGCGCACGAATCAATGACCTGTCGGTTGAGCGTCCATTCGGTTCGCTTCCGGCGCTTGCTGCCGACCTCGAGTTCGATGCCCTGGACCTGGAGCAGGTGACCGGGGCATTCGCGTTCGGCCGAATGCTGGGGTTGTTGTCGGGACACGTCAGGAACCTGAGGCTGCTCGACTGGCAACCGGTTCAGTTCGATGCATGGTTCGAGACGCTGGATGACAGCCCGGAGCGCGAGATCAGCCAGAAGGCGGTCGATTCGATTTCCAGCCTTTCCGGCGGAGGCAGCGCGGCGATATCCGGAACCCTGTTGCGCTGGTTCGACGATTTTCCGTATCGCAAGGCCGGCCTGGGCTGCAGACTGGCGGCGAACGTCTGTCGTATGCGCGGCCTGCGCGACGCCGAGAACGGCGGTTACGTAATACTCGAGGGGCGCTTGATCCCCCGACTGGACATCGTCGGTTATCAGCGCCGGGTGGACTGGCCAAGGCTGCTTGCCCAGCTTGCGGCCGCTGCGGAGTCACCCGAATGAAGGCGCGACATGCGGGCCGACGACGGGTTGCAAGGCCGGTCGTTTGATAGAATCCCGTTCAGAAGCAATTAATTAATCAGACGGCATATTGAGTGTCATCGATCACGGAGAAACAATCTTGACCAAGCGCATCACCAGAAATCTGTTCGTGGCCGTCGTGACCGCCGTGCTCGTCGCGTGCGTCACGATCAATGTCTACTTTCCGGAAGCCGCCGCAGAGCGCGCCGCGGATCGCTTCATCCAGGATGTGATCGGGCCTCAGGCCGAGACCGAAGGGGCTTTGCTTTCCCGGCCGGGCGCGTCCGGCGATGGTCGCGTCGCGAGTCGAAGCTTCAATCCAGTCGCACTCCTGGCCGGAATCGTCATACCGTCGGCTCACGCACAGTCGGTGAACATCGACGTCGAGGGCCCGCAGATCAATGCCATAAAGCAGCGGATGGTCGAGCGGCAGCGCCAGCATCTGGCCGCCTGGCTGAATGCGGGTGCGATCGGGCTGGACAATACCGGCCTGATCGAGATTCGGGACCGTAGCGCGGTCCCGCTCTCCGAGCGGCGTCAGATGGAACAGATCGTGGCCGAGGAAAACGCCGACCGTCGGGCGGTCTACCGCGAGATCGCGGTGGCAAACGGGCACCCGGAGTGGGAAGAGCGTATTCGCGAGACCTTTGCCGATCGATGGATAGCAAATGCACGCGCGGGGTGGTATTACCAGGACGAATCCGGCAACTGGCAGCGGAAATAGGTTTTGGGGCGGCGCGCAAGAAGGCGGCTTCCGCTCGAACCGGTCGAAGTCGAAATCAGCGATCTCTCGCACGACGGCCGCGGCGTCGGTCGGGTCGAGGACAAAGTCACCTTCGTTCACGGCGCGCTGCCGGGCGAGCGTGTCTCGGCGCGCCTGACCGGCCGCAACCGGCGGTTCGACGAAGCGGTCACGCTTGCGGTGGAAATCCCGTCAGCACAGCGCGTCGAGCCCGAGTGCCCCTGGTTCGGTTATTGCGGCGGCTGCGCGCTGCAGCACCTGAATCATGCGGCGCAGCTGGACTGGAAGACGCAGCGGTTACGCGAGAATTTTCGTCGTATCGGGCAGGTCGAGCCTGACGAATGGCTGCACCCGATCTCGGCCCACCCCTGGAATTATCGCAGGCGCGCACGGCTCAGCGTGCGCAATGTGCCGGGCAAGGGGAGGGTGCTGGTCGGTTTTCGCGAAATTGGCGGCCGCTACGTGGCCGACATCGAGGCGTGTCGCGTGTTGCATCCGGCGTTTGCCGATCGCCTGATGGAACTGTCGGACTTGATCGGCCGATTGAGCATTCCCGACAGGGTTGCGCAGATCGAGTGTGCCGCGGGAGACGATACGGCGGCGATCGTATTGCGCCACCTGGACCCGCTTACATCGGCCGACGAGAAGAACCTGATCACATGGTCCGAGCGCACCGGCATTGCCGTCTGGCTGCAGTCGGCCGGGCCGAACAGCGTCCAGCGTCTTTGCCCCGAGACGCATCAGCTGACCTATCGACTCGAGGCATTCGATCTCGAATTCGGGTTCCATCCGCAACAGTTCGTGCAGGTCAATGCGGAGGTCAACCGCAAACTGACGCAGAAGGCTGTCGAGCTGATGTCGGCTGGACCGGAAGGCCGCATCCTCGACCTGTTTTGCGGCCTCGGCAACTTTTCGCTGCCGCTCGCACGCGGTGCCGGAGAAGTGCTGGGGGTGGAGCTAGACGAAGGCCTGGTCGAGTCGGCCCGTACCAATGCCGCGACAAACCGCATCGGGAACGCGCGCTTCGTCGCGGCTGATCTGATGCAGTCGGTCGAGACCCTTCCCTGGATGCGGGAAGAATTCGACGGCGTACTGATCGACCCTCCGCGATCCGGCGCCGCCGAAATCCTGCCTTTGGTGGCGGCCACCGGGGCACCGCGTATCGTCTACGTGTCCTGCGATCCCGCAACCCTTGCCCGGGACGCCGGCACCCTGGTCAACGAATATGGTTACCAGTTGCAGCATGCCGGCATCGCTGACATGTTTCCGCATACCGCGCATGTCGAATCGCTGGCACTGTTCGTCCGACAGCCATGATGCGCACAGGGTTGATCGTCGGCATCGATGGGCATGCGCTGGACCAGCGCTCTCGAGACGTGCTGATGCATCCGGCCGTGGTCGGTGTGATCCTGTTTTCGAGAAACTACAACGGATCCGGACAGTTGGTCGCGTTGTGCGAAGAAATTCGCGGATTGCGTGACCCGCGGTTGCTGATTTGCGTGGACCAGGAAGGTGGACGGGTTCAGCGATTCCGCTCCGGTTTCACTGCGCTGCCGGCGCTCGGCGAGCTGGGTCGATGGTATCGCAGCCATCCGGATCGAGCGCTCGATCTCGCTTATCGTCATGGCCGGGTCATGGCCGCCGAGGTTTTGGGCCACGGCGCGGACCTGAGCCTGGCCCCTGTGCTCGACCTGGATCGCGGCAGCGAGGTCATCGGCGACCGCGCGTTCTCCGATTCGCCGGCAACCGTCACGGCATTGGCGGGACACTATCTTGCCGGGATGCGCGACGCCGGAATGAGGAACTGTGGCAAGCATTTCCCGGGTCACGGTTCGGTACGGGACGACACGCATCATGGCATCGTTGTCGATGACCGCAGCCGTGAGGAAATGGCCGCTGATTTGGCCCCGTTCGTCGAACTGGCCAGTGAACTCGATTCCGTGATGCCGGCGCACGTCTGCTACCCGTGCGTGGATGACCGGCCCGCAGGTTTTTCAAGCGCCTGGATCGGACAGGTTTTGCGCACCGACCTGGGTTTCCGCGGCATCGTGATTTCGGACGATCTCGACATGAGCGGCGCGGGCGTGGCCGGCTCCGTGCAGGATCGGTGGCGCGCCTGCCAATCGGCCGGATGCGACCTGGCACTGGTCTGCGATCCGGTCTCCGCAATCCAGCTGGTCGCCGCAGTCGACGTTGAATCCGATGAATTCGATGGCGCGCGCGCGTCGGCAACGAAGCTTCTGGGCCGAGCCCAGTTCACGCTTGACGAGCAGGAACTGGTTTCCGAGTTCCGTGCCTGGAAGCAGTCGCTGAAAAAACTGGCAGAAGGGTCACGGTACTAGTGGTTCTTCAACCCAGTAATTACGGATTCAGTTGGTCTATCAGCTTTCAGGGCAGGCGCGGCTCGCAGTCAATCGCCATCGCCGCTTACAAGAGCCGGAACGCAGCCATGGATGCTGACGGGCCAACCCTTCGGGCGCTCCTGTGGCGGTCCGCTGCGGCGTTCCCGTGCTTGCCAATGGCAACGGCCATCGACTGCGCAAGGCGCCTTGCCGCGAAGCGCGACAGGAACGCTGAACCCGCAATTATCAAATTGAAGGACCACTAGGATGGAAAACTGGTTCGACTCCATTTCAAATCTGATCGGCATGAACCCTTGGACGGTCCAGGCGTTCGTCGTCGTTCTGGCTGCGTTGCTGCTCGATTTCGTGTTCCGCAAGTTGATCAACCGGCTGGAGCGGTTGGCGGGCAGTTCCCGGCATCACTGGGATGACGCGATCGTGTACGCCGGCAAGCGGCCGGTTTCGCTTCTGATCTACGGGCAGGGGTTGCTGATCGCCGCGCGCATTCTTCAGCCCCACACCGGAGCCGTGGTGTTTCAGGTCGAGTGGCTTCAACTTGCGCAGCAGCTTCTTCTGGTAGCCAGTGCAACCTGGTTTGCGTTCCGCCTGGTCACTGGCTTCGAGCAGGCGTTCATCAATCATCGCCGCGAGGCCAATCGGGACTTCGACATCACTACGGTCAGCGTGCTGGCCCGGATCGTTCGTATCGCCGTGGTCGTGACCGGCGTGCTGACCGCGCTCAGCATCCTGGAGATTCCGATTTCCGGCTTGCTGGCCGCCGGCGGTGTTGGCGGGATTGCGATTGGTCTGGCCGCGCGCGATCTTCTGGCGAACTTCTTCGGCGGTTTCATGGTGTTCATGGACAGGCCGTTCTCGGTAGGCGACTGGGTGCGTTCGCCTGACCGGGATATCGAAGGAGTGGTCCAGAAGATGGGCTGGCGCGTCACGACCATCATGAAGTTCGATCGTCGGCCGATGTACGTGCCCAACGCGACCTTCACCACGATCACGGTCGAAAACCCCTCGAGAATGACCCACCGACGCATTTTCGAGCATGTCGGCGTGCGTTACGACGACTTTGCCCAGGTCAAGGCGATCGTGGATTCGATTCGATCCATGTTGCAGGCGCATGAGGAGATTGCGGCCGAAGAAACGCTCATCGTTCATTTCAACCAGTTCGGCGCATCTTCACTGGATATCATGGTTTACTGCTTCACCCGGACCAGGCAATGGCTCGAGTACCACCGCGTTCGCGAAGACATCTTGCTGAAGATCGGCGGCATCGTTGAGGCGCATGGGGCCGAGATTGCATTCCCGACGCGCACACTCAAGCTCGATTCCGTGCCGGCCGCGCTCTCCGGCGAGCCCAAAGAACAGGAGAAAGATGCCTCATGATGCCCGATGGTGCCTACAGGATATTCGACGCCGAGCGCGTCGCAGCCGCCTATGATGAGATGGCGGCGCGTCTCAATGACGAGCTGCCGGACCGGGAAATTCTGCTGCTGCCCGTGATGACGGGGGGCATGTTTCCGGCTTGTGAATTAGCCCGACGTATCCGCAGACCAATGCGGATCGATTACGTCCACGCGACCCGGTACAGAGGTGAGATGCGAGGTGCGGAGATTCAGTGGCTGCATTGGCCAGCGCTTCCGGCCGGCGACGAGACGGTATTGCTGATAGACGATATCTTCGATGAGGGTCATACCCTGGCGGCCATCCGCGAGCGATTGCCCGAGCGATATCGGGTCATTTCCGTGGCGCTGGCGCTGAAACAGCACGAACGTGGGCTGGAGCGCGATTGGCTTGATGTCCACGGCCTGATCGTGCCCGACGTTTACGTGTTCGGCTGCGGCATGGACTACAAGGAAAATTTTCGGGAACTGCCGGATATCTGGGCGGTGCCCTCGGACGATTGAGGACGTCGCCTTCACGCTATCCGACCTGCTGGAGAGTTAGATATGAAGCTTGCAGTCATTGGTGGCACAGGAGCGCTTGACCTGTTCCAGACGTTGCGTAAGGTCGCCCTGACCACGCCCTTCGGCGCGCCTTCAGATCGGCCGCGGCAGGTCTCTGTCGGCGACTCCGAGATATGGTTTCTTGCTCGGCACGGCGATCCACACAGGGTTCCACCACACAAGATCAACTACAGGGCAAATGTTCATGCATTGAAAGTTCTGGGCGTCGATTCGGTCCTCGCGCTGAATGCCGTTGGCGGGTTGACGGCGGAACTTCCGGCCGGTTCGATGGTGGCGCCCGACCAGATCATCGACTACACCTGGGGCAGGGCACATACGTTCAGCGACGGGGGATCAGCCCCTTTGAAACATATTGATTTTACTCGTCCGTTCGATGGCCAGTTGCGTAGCCGGCTGCTTGTTGCGGCGCGACAGGCCGGGCATGAGGTCGTGGACGGCGGCTGCCACGCGGTAACCCAGGGGCCGCGCCTGGAGACTGCGGCGGAAGTGGCGCGTCTGGCGTCCGAGGGCAACGATATGGTCGGCATGACCGCGATGCCGGAAGCAGCATTGGCGCGCGAAGCCGGGCTTGATTATGCAGGTCTATGCATAGTGGCAAACGCGGGAGCAGGTTTGGAAGAAGGTCCGATAAGCGAGGATGATATTCATCACGTTCTCCAGGGTGCGATGCGAAACGTCAAGGCCGTCATCGAGGCATTGGTCGGTCTCGATCAGGGGAATTGATCATCCGCAAAGGCGGAAAAGAATCACGGCATCGCCGGTCTTGCCGAGCCTTGTCGATACATGCCGACGGGACATCCAATCCAAGATGTGATGTTCATCGCGATAGTTGTGCTTGGCGCATTCGCCCTTGTCCGGTAACATAGAAATTCCCGTCATCCAGCGAGTGTCCGATGCCCGTTTCGCTTCGACTGAGCACATTGAGTGTCAGTAGCAAGGATCTGAAAGTATTGAGATCTCTGCTCGGGCTCTCTGGTGGAAAGTCGGAACAGTCCTGGGAGGTCGACTTCGATCGCGATGACGGAGACGCCGTACTGGTCGATGTCGACAATCCCGACGGCGCGGCCATCTGGCCCGACGTCAGCCACGAGCTGCGTCCGGCCGCCGCACTGACCCGGCGGCGCGACTTTGCAGCACGCTTTGTGCTGCACAAGCCGATACGGTCACAGCAGTTGCTTAAATTGCTGTCGGATCTTTCCAGTGCCTCCAGCGATCCTCAGCTTGAGGACAAGTGGCCCATCCTGGCTTTTGGCGACGATACCGGCGATTTGCCGCTCGCTGAGCACCTGCGGCGGCACAACTGGGATCAGCCGGTCATGATCGGCGGCGATTATCTGCCGGAGCTCGTGATCGATCCCGGTTCGGGTGTCTGGTATTCGAGTGCTTCGGACCGAGAGCTGGCGCGGCTGCTGCGGCGTCAGTTCGCGCGTGGCGAAGCCCGCGCGCTGGCCAGCCAGGAACTCATGCAGCATACTGAGGGGCTGGAACAGCAGAACCTTGCCAATTTGAAGTGGCGTGCCGGACTTGCCCTTTCCAGCGGCGCGCTCCATCCGGATCTTGCCGGCGAAATCCGGTTCATGCTGCCCCAGGTGCCGCTGCAGGCGCTTTCGGATACGGCCTATTCCCGCCAGGCGAGGATCCTGATACGCAAGCCGGTGGATGCCGATGAGCTTGCCGAAAGCGCAACGGCAGATCGCAGTGACGTCGCCGAATTCCTGAATGCCTGTTATACCTGCGGCTTTCTGCTACTTGACTCATCATCGGACGGATCGGCGCGAACCGGTTGAGCATGCGCGCAGCACACGTAGCTGTGCTATTTTCCTGCGCTGACCGAATCATCGGAAAAATATCTTGAGTAATCCAGCGGGCATAGACGCCCTCGCTTTTGCCGGCCCCGCCGGTTTCGTTGAAATGACCGACCTGGCGAGCGCCAGGGGTGTCGATCCCGGCAAGTATCTCAAGGGGCTGGGTCAGCGCAGGATGGCGATAGCGAGTCCTTGCGAGGATACCGTCACGATGGCGTCCGACGCTGCTGCTAGAGCACTGAAAGGATTCGATATCGATCCGTCCGAAATCGGAACTCTGATTGTGGGCACCGAGACCGGCATCGATCACAGCAAGCCGGTCGCGGTATACGTGCATGAACTGCTTGGACTGGATCAGCGCTGCCGAACCTTCGAGACAAAGCACGCCTGCTACGGTGCGATGGCGGGACTCACCGCGTCCATCGACTGGATCGGGTCTGGCCGGGCGCGCGGCCGAAAGGCGCTGGTCATCGCGTCCGATATCGCCCGCTATGGCCTCAATACAGCCGGCGAGCCCACCCAGGGCGCCGGCGCGGTCGCCATGGTGGTGTCCGAGAATCCCCGGCTGCTGAGTATCGATCCGACCCGGATCGGAGACTATACGCGTCAGGTCATGGACTTCTGGCGTCCGCTTTATTCGAAATATGCGTTCGCTGATGGGCATTATTCCATCCAGTGTTACCTGGATGCTCTTACGGGTGCGCGCGAGGATTCCGTCGGAGAACGAGTCGACCTGCTGGCCGAACTGGGCGCCTGTCTTTACCACGTGCCGTTTGTCAAGATGGCGTTCAAGGCGCACCAGCGCCAGCTTGAAATTGAGCGGGGCGGCCCTTTGAGCAAGGATCACAACGAATCCTGGCGAATGCTGACCGACAGTTACCAGCGCCTGGCGGCACCCTGGCTGGGCCTGAATGCCGAGATTGGCAACATCTATACGGGTTCACTTTTTCTCGCACTGATCGACCTGCTGCGACAGGCCGCCGAAAGCCTGGCCGAACGTGAGGTGAGCCTCTTCTCCTATGGCAGCGGCTGTGGTGCGACCTTTTGCATCGGTCGTATCGGCCAGGAGGCCGCGCGCTGGCGCGAAGCGCTTGACCCGGCGGATCAGCTTGCGGGCCGACGGCGCCTGAACATCGACGAATACGAGACGCTGATCACGGCTACCGAACAGGCCGACACAGCCGAGCAGCTGGATCCCTCGAGCTACGGCCTGAACGGTGGCCTGTATTACGTAGGCACACGAGATCACATCCGGCAGTACAGCCGCGCCTGATCGGGTACATGAGGAATCCGAGCACCGCCGGGCGCCCGCGCAGCAGCCGAGCCTGTAATTGGGGAAATCCATACAAAGCGTCGTGAGCGGGTGGCTGGGGGTGGCCGCCGGCGCACAGGATCCGCAGTGTACTGATCGGGTACATGAGGAATCCGAGCACCGCCGGACGCCG
>Ga0102925_1000052_pt1 | contig 53224 bp, 60 predicted proteins | sample SalPonR1_A_D1_MG_FD_78216 | JGI IMG/M metagenome (GOLD analysis project Ga0102925, IMG submission 78216) | Salt pond soil microbial communities from South San Francisco under conditions of wetland restoration - Salt Pond MetaG R1_A_D1_MG | ecosystem: Environmental > Aquatic > Marine > Intertidal...
CAGTATCACATCCCTTGTCAAAACCTTTCCATGGTTTAAAACCAAAAGCTTAAGCAGCTCGTACTCCTTGAGGGTCATCCCCACAATTTCATTTCCAATCTTGACCTCGTGGCTTGCCGGATCGATGGTTATGCCGCCCATGCTTATTGCCTCTTGCAGTTCCATATCCCCACTTCGCCTAAGCAATGAATTGATCCTTGCCTTGAGCTCGTTTATGCTGAAGGGCTTTGTCATATAGTCGTCTGCGCCTATGTCCAAGCCGTCAATCTTATCGGCTTCGCCGCCTTTTGCGGTCAGCATTATTATTGGCATCTTGCGGGTCTTTGCATCGGAGCGGACTCTCTTGCAGATTTCCATCCCCCCGATGCCCGGAAGCATCAGGTCGAGCAAAAGCAAGTCATAGTCGTTTTCCATTATCATCTCCATCGCCTTTTCTCCGTCTTCGGCAACATTTACATCAAATCCGCTTTGTTGCAAGTTGTACCTTATCAGTTCTAGTATATGAAGTTCGTCTTCCACTGCCAAAACTCTCGTCTTTTTCATCGGAACCCCTTTCTTGCTGGAATTTTACTTTGTTTTTATACTATTCTTAATAATACACAATCGATGTTAATTTCATGTTAATTTCATTCTTCATTATTATACCCCAACCTTTGCCAACAACACTTGAAAAACCTGCCGCCAGCCAAAAACCCGGCGTATTCCAATTTTTGCATTTTTAGCTTTGTTCTTTTTCTTGTTTTTAACTTGCGACTATAGGATAAAAAAAATTTTGTTTCGTCTTTGACCTTCTTTGACTTTTGTGCTATAATGTATTTGTTGAAAGATACAAATATTAATCAGGAGGTGCTTTATCATGTTGAGGGATATTGTTCCCATTGGCGGAAACTTGAAAAAAACCGACGACTGGTTCGATTCGTTCTTTAACGATGATTTCTTCAGGGTGCCTGTCGTCAAGAATGACATGAAGGTCGACATCAGGGAAACAGAAAAGGACTATGTCTTCGAGCTTGAGATTCCCGGAATCAACAAGGAACAGGTAAGCATAGAATACAAGAATGACTACCTGACCGTGGGAATAACAAAAGAAGACGAAATCAAGGAAGAGAAAAAAAACTACATCAGACGGGAAAGGCGAAGCGGAAACCTTTGCAGGACATTCAAGATAGGAAATGTGAACAGGGAAGACATCCGGGCCAAGATTGAAAACGGCCTGCTGTCTATTCACGTTCCAAAGGATGAGAAAAAGGAATCCACCTACCGCATCGATGTAGAATAAAAAATCCGCAAATTGCATAAAGCAGGTTGGGAAGACCTTTCCCAACCTGTTTTTTTTTTGCTTTTAAGGGTAAAGATTAATAAATCGCAAAACGTTTACTGATGGCTTGACTGGAGGGCTTAAAATGAAAGGCAAAGTATCAAAGCCGAAGATGAAATTCGGAAAAACCGAAAAAATATTCCACTCGCAAAGACTGAAGGTAGGTGACACCGGCCCCGATTTCAAGGGATTTACAAAAGAAATGGCACTTTTCGATTTTTACAAGGAAGGGAAGGACAAACTGAAAATAATCAATTCCATAAAATCCATTGATACCGCTGGAGGATTTCGCCAGGCTGTTGGTTTCAATGAAATTGCCGAAAAAACAAAGGATGACCTTTTCGTATTTACCATAAGCACTGATTTGCCTTTTGCCGTTAAACGTTTTTGTTCCGAAGAACCTTTCCTTAACAGCATCTTTATATCAGACTACAGAAATCTGGACTTCGGAAGAGGCTACGGCTTCGCAATTGAGGATACAAAGCTTCTTTCAAGCGGAATTGTTGTGCTCGACCGTGAAAACAAGGTCGTTTTCATTCAATACATGAAAAATCCGGATATGATTCCGGATTTTGAACACGCGCTCGCAGCCGCAGAAAAAATTCTATATGACGAGACTCTTTTGGAAGTTGACAAACTTTTGCATGATTGACATAAGCAGTTGCAAGTCTAATTGGCACCTCTATTCCATCGCCAGTTTCTTGTCGTATTGAGAAATGACACTTTTTAAAACGCGAATGTCCCTCTCTTCATGATCAAGCCATTTTTCTTCGTTGTCCTTGTGTATGATTACAGGCATCCTGTTGTGGACGTCAGAGATCCCGGCAACCGCATGAGAGGTGAGTATTGCAAAGCAAAGCTGTATTGCTCCATTTTTATCCTCGAATTCCCCATATATTCCTCCCAGAGACAGTATCTCTCCCCCAGTATCGCGTATTTCTCTTTTTTCTTTTTTATTTCCTTTCTTCTCCCATTCAAAATATCCGTTTGCAGCAATAAGGCATCTCCTGTTCATTGCGGCATCGCGGAAAAATAGAATCTTCCGCACACTGCTTGTCACTCCCGTCTTTACATTCACATGTCATTGCTTCTTCGTTGCATACTTTTCGCATTGACTTTTGACCATTTCAAAATCAATGGGAACCTTTTCTATCCTCTTCTCTAAAAAATCGTATTGCCCTTTCAAATAATCGAAAATAATCCATTTCCACTCAAGATTGCTATTGTTCATTGTTTCGTTCATTATTAGGCAAGTAAGCAAGCATGCTTCATGCATCAATTCAACTTCATTTTCATATGTATTTTCATCTATTGATTCGAGAGTTCCTTCGATTTCGTTTATGTCCATTCTCAAATAAGGACTTTTAATCAAACTTTCGCCCGAATAACCATGGGCATAAATGAAATCGAGATTCAACTCTTTTCCCATCTGTCTGGTTCTTGCCGCAGTGCCCATGAGTTTTTCCCTTTTGAATGAATCATAGCGTTCGTCCGAAAACTGTGTATCGATTTCATTGGCAGATCCCCAGCTTCCATTGTCTTCTTCCTCATACATATCTTTCTCATCTAAATTTCCTTCGACAAAATCAGAGTCCAGCATTCGCAAATCCATAAAACTCGCCCACAATAATTTTGACAGGGGCCAGCCCTTTGAAAATTTGCATGTTGAGCAAAGTCTCATTATTCCCTTCAGATTGACAAGAACTTTGGCCAGTCTCTGAACCGCAGGCTGGAAATCACCATCTCCGCTCATGATTTCAAATATTATACAGTCGGCAAGCATGTCGAATTCTCCGACAGCTCTAATGTAAACATCATACAAATGACAGCACTCACCCTTATTCAAACAAATCACCCCAAATCCCGATACCCCTTTTGTTCCTATTCCGAATTGATTACCCTAATAGTTGCAGTACCCATCATCTTTTGATGTTGTTTATGAGTGACCACATATCGTCAGATGATTGTACAGCCCGCGCATTCATTTGGTACGCCCTTTGCGAAATCATCATATCTATCATTTCCTGCCCGATATCAACATTTGATTTTTCCACATATCCCTGCCTGACTGCCGTTTCTCCGATTTCGTCAAATTCCAGCTCTTGAACATACTCTTTCCCGGCCATGAAAAAGCCATTGCCTGCATCCTCCAAATTTTCGGGTGACGATATTTGATATAGCCTAATCTTTCCCATGCTCTTTTTTTCTCCGTCTTCGCCCGTCGAAAAAAGTTCCCCTTCCCTTGATATTTCAATTTGGTCCGGCATTATGCCTTCCAAGGATTCTCTATCTTCCATATTCACAAGGAAACCGTTTCCATTTACAAGATCGCCTCCGGCCGAAATGCCAAAATGCCCGTCTCTTGTAAGGAGCACATCTCCCGATTCGTTTTCCAATCCAAAAAAGCCTTGACCCTCAAGAGCCAAAGACAAGGGGTTGTCGTCGCTTACCAGCATGCCCTGTTCCAAGACCCTGCATGCTTTGTCCGTCCTCGAACCGGTCCCCATAAGTATTATATCTGAATCGTTTCCCGAAACATAGGCAGCCTGCCCCTTTATGGAATCCTTCAAGAGGCTCACAAAATCCGTGTCTATTTTTTTATATCCGTCGGTTTGGCTGTTGGCCAAATTATTGGAAATTACATCCAGCTTGTCTTGGAAGGCTTTCATTCCTGTCCTTCCTGTGTGCAGAGCTCTGTACATCGATTAGCCTCCTTACAGCTTCCCTATTTCATTGACTGCTTTGCCCAACGTTTCATCAATTGACTGTATTATTCTCTGGTTGGATTCAAAGCTGCGCGATATCTCCATTAGCTTTACCATTTCCTCCAGTGCATTGACATTCGATGCTTCCTGCATGCCCGAAACAGTCCTTGCATTTTCAGCTTCAATTTCATACCCGGCTCCGCCTTGGGCAACCGTATACACTCCAGTCGCCGCCTCCTTGAGCAACTCCGTTTCGGAAATTCCGACAAGCGCAATCTTCCAAAGCCTCTTGCCCTCCGAATCGGTTATGTTTCCTTTACCGTCCACAGTGAATGTTTCCGCATCTATTTGAATCGGCTCATCGCTCCCCCCTTCCGTTTTGTTTCCGCAAATGGGGAATCCGTCCGAATTGAAGATGAAACCCTCAGCATCCATATTTAAAGAGCCGTTCCTGGTGTATGCCGCTTCTCCTGAAGCCAGCCTTGTCTTGAAATATCCTTCTCCGCTTATTGCCAGATCTTCCTGCCGTCCGGTTTCTCTCAACAGTCCTTGGGAAAAGTCCGTAACTGCTCCCTCGACTCCCAAACCGAGATGCATCTTTCCTATGGGCGTCTTTCCGCCATCGGATTTTTTTGAAATTTGAGACGCCTTTCTTGCCGTCACCAGCAATGTCTGCTTCTTGAATGAAGGAGTTTCTATATTCGCAATGTTGTTTGAAACATTTTCCTGACGCTTCTGCTGGGCTATCATTCCCGACGCCGCCGTATAAAGTCCTCTGATCATTCGTTTTCCTCCTCGTAGAAATCCCCGGCTTTTATTTCTCCCGGATACACCATGCCCAAATCACGCGCTTCTTTTTCCAATTCATAATCCGACAAGGCACCATTTGAAAAAAGCGTCATCAACAATACAGCCATCAGCAATCCTATTCCAAATCCCATTATGAAAGAGGGGGGCATGCTCATTTTTTTGAAAGTCTTTTTAATAATAGCAATTCCCCCTTTTTTAAGCCTGTTTCCGATGACAATTCCTCCAGGCTCTTGTCTTCAAAATCATATCTACCTGCAATCATTTCCTTGAATCTCAGATCATCACAGACCAGGGACGATTGGCCCTTACTCCTGATTCCTGTAAACTCCTCAAAAATCCTTTCCATGGCGGCAAGCCGGTTTTTCGTAGATTTTTCCGATTCCCTCAATTCCGCCAATTCCTTTTCCATTGCCCCACACTGGACTTTGAGGCTTTCAACATCGCTTAAATAGGCTTTTTCGTATAGAAGATTATCCTCCCTGTCATTCAAATCTCTTGTTTCAATGTCAAAAATATCCTTGAAATTATTTAGTTGCCTCTTATTCCAATATGCGTATGCTATGCAGGAAATGCCCGCTACAATTATAAACGCCGTCATATAGCGGCACGCTCCTCTTCTTCCAAAATCCGTTTTCTAAGCCTGACCAGCGCTTTTCCATGTATCTGGGACACTCGTGAAAGGGATACTTCAAGTATGGCGGCTATATCCTTGAGCGGAAGCTCTTCATAATAGTAAAGGTTCAAAATAAGTTTTTCTCTTTCCTTGAGTCCTTCAATCGCATTTGCCAAAGCATAGGATTTCTCGCTGGTTTCCACAAATTCAAGCGGATCTTCGGCTTTATCGTCCACCAATACGTCTTTGAGCGAATATTCTTGACAATCCCCTCCAAAAAGAGAGCCTTCCAAAGAATATTGGGAAAGGAAATGCACGGTATGATGTATTTCCTGAAGGCTGTCCATGCCGATTCCCATATGTTGGCAAATTTCAAAATCCTCAGGCTCCCTCATCAACCGCTGCTGAAGAATTCTCACTGATTCATACAACAGATTCACTTTTCCCATTCGACTCCTGGAAACCAGCCCATTTTTTCGGAGTTCATCCAATATGGTTCCCCTGATGCGCCATTTGGCATAAGCCTCGAAGGGGGTCTTCTGCGACGCGTCGTATTTTGACATTGCGTCCATAAGTCCTATGATTCCCATATTGACAAGGTCGTCACGCTCCATGTTCTGCTTGTTGCGGATTCCCATCCTGTCGACAACACTTTGAACCAAAGGCAAATATCTCAATATGTCATCTTCACTTTTTGAATATGCGCATTGCTCATTCACTTACAACACCCCGTTGTCATATGCGGTTTTTCAACTGGTCCCGCATCTTTTTGAAAACGAATCCAACTATTTTTTCCTTAGTTCCGTATGATTGGTCCAAAAAACGAATACCGACTTTATACTTGAACCCCCTGCTTTGGTATCTTTTTTTCTTATGGACTATGTGTCCTTTTAATACAACTTTAAAAGACGGATTTTGGGACATCACAAGCAATTCGTCTCCTATGTCCAAATTTTCATCTATAAGAAGTCCTATGCCCTGGCCGCTGATGTCCAAACTCAGGCATTCCTTCAAATCAGCTTTGAACATCTCGTGGATTTGCTCCAGATTCATTTCGTTTATGTCTGCTAATTCCACCGGCTTGACCTTGAGATACTCCATTTCGAGCACGACAGACAACCTGAAATCCTCGCGTCTTTGTACAATTTCGAATTCTGCAGGCAGATTCAGCTTGTACATCATTATTTTATCTCTTAGCATTCCTTCCACAAGGCTCTCAAACAGATAAAGATGGGTCTCGTCATAGTATACGAGTTTTACTGAGGATCCTGTCTCAAGTCTTTTCTTTATTCCTTTTTCAATCGGAACGCTTATGAATAGATGCTCTTCATTGAAATCCTGTATCAAGCTGGTCCCGATAAGCTCATCATCTTCCGAAAACAGCTCAGCTTTGTTGTTTATTTCAAACCTCATTGATATCACACCCTTATCCGAAAACCTTCATTAGCCTATTGTATACTTCAGACATCGTCTTTATCTTCACGCCGCTTATGGAAACTCCGGCAATCTGTTCCGCTATCTTGTCAACGCACTGACTCGCAAGGCAATTGGGATAGTTGCTTATGAAGGGAACCTGCTTCATGACAGAATTCCCAACCCTCGCATCATCTGCCACATGTCCCAGGTATTCCAGTTCCACGTTTAAAAAACTTTTTGCCGTTTTCTTGAGTTTTGTGTATGTGAGCCTTCCCATCTTGTCGCTTGAAGCCTTGTTTACTATGAGTTTGATTTTTCTTTTTATCTTCAATTCGGATATTATTTTTATCACACTGTAGACATCTGTAATGGCCGTAGGTTCAGGCGTAGTAACCAGTATAACCTCTTGTGCGAAGGTTATGAAGGACAGCTGGTTCATCGAAATCCCGGCTCCGGTGTCTATAAGAAGAACGTCAATGCCCTCAATGCCTGAAAACTGTTCCATGAGCTTCTTTTGGGCGCTTCTGTCCAGCTTGGTCATCTCTATCATACCAGAGCCCCCCGGTATTATGCGTATCCCGCCCGGACCTCTCACAACCGCATCCTTCAGCCTTTTATTGCCGAACATCACATCATAGAGTGTGACCTTGGGATAAATCCCCATAACGACGTCCACGTTGGCAAGCCCAAGGTCCGCATCCAGTATCATTACCTGCAAACCCTTTTTCTGAAGCGAAATTGCCAAGTTTACGACTAAGTTGGTCTTTCCCACACCGCCTTTTCCGCTGGCAACCGTGTATATCTTGATTTCTTTGCTCGGGCTCTGCCGGGAAATATCCTTGTCTCTCAGCTTCACCATGTCTCTCAAACATTCGGCTTGATCCCTCATACTTTCAGTTCCCCCCAAGCGTATTTGAACAAAAGATCCTTTGTCGCGATTTTCAAATCGTCAGGCACAACTTGACCCATGCTTATATATGAAACCGGCTTATCTGAATAATACGAGGCATTTATTATATTCCCGTAGCTTTGGGTCTCATCGAGCTTGGTGAATATGAAATGGTCATATTCCATGCAGTCATAGTTTTTCACTATCTTGACGAAATCTGTATTTTTAGTAGTTATGCTGGCCACCAAAAATATGTTCTTGTCCTTGATGCCGTCAAGGTATTTTTTCATTTCCACCAACTGCCGGTCGTTTTTATGGCTTCTGCCGGTTGAATCTACCAATATCAAATCGCAATCGTCAAGCTTTTCCATGGCTTCCTTCATTTCCTCGTGAGTCACAACCACCTCGAGAGGAATATCCAATATGTTTGCATATATCTTCAATTGTTCCACCGCGCCTATGCGGTATGTGTCGATTGTTATAAGTCCGACCTTCTTTTGGTTTATCAGGGATTCGCTTGAAGCAATTTTTGCTATTGTAGTTGTTTTTCCAACACCTGTAGGACCTACAAAAACCATGGTCCTGCCTCTGGGCAAATCGGTTTTGACTTTTGCGTTCAACCTGTCCTTTAGAAATTCGTAAAGAATGATTCTGTTGGCATCTTCCTCAGCAATGTTCTTGCTCATGCAATACTCGCCGAAATCGTCAATGACCTTTTTATTGAAATCCATTTCTATCATGGTGTCGTAAAGTTCGTTTCCAAATTTCAGGCTCGATTTGCTGGAAACTCCTTTTTTCTCTTTTTCAATAAAATCCATTACGATGCCCCGCAATTCATTCATTTCTTTATAGAGGCCTTTCTCTGCGCTGTCGTCGATAGGCTTCTTTGTTTCTGCCTTACCGCTTGGCACCTTCTTTCCCCCTTCGATTTTTTCAAGCGACTCCGTAGCCGCGGTCACCTCTATCAGCCGTTTTTTCATGAAACCCCAAAAACCTTTTTGCCTTACACTGCGCTTGCTTACAATTACTGCATCGCTGCCAAGATCCTGCTTGATTTTAACCATCGCTTCATACATGTCGCCGACTAAATAGTTTCTAATTATCATTAATCTTCACCATCCCCAATCCTTCGATTTCTATTGAATTCGGTATTTCATTCAGTGAAATCACCGGCAAGTCAGGAAAAGTCATCTCAATGAGACGCTTGAACGGACTTCGTATCCTCGGTGACGCCAAAACCACAGGCTTGATATTCTTCAATGCGCTATCCTTCTGCAATTTATCCAATCTCTCGAGAATTCCAGTGTTGAGATCCGGACTTATCGCCGGAAAAGATCCCTGAAAAGATTTCTGTATATTCTCGTAAATCTCCTGCTCTATTTGCGGATGAATGGTTATTACATCCAGGCTTCCCTTTTCACTAAGATAAGGCTTGACGATGGTTCTGCCAATCCTGTGTCTCACATACTCGGTCAGTATCTCGGCGTCCTTGGTATTGGCTGCAAAATCAGCCAGGGTCTCAAGTATTGTAACAAGATCCCTCACCGGAACCTGCTCCCTTAAAAGATTCTGTAGAACTTTTTGCACCTCGCCGACTGTAAGAAGATCGGGTATGAGCTCATCCACCACGGCTCCATGCTTCTCCTTGACCATATCCAGAAGCGACTTGACCTCCTGCCGTCCCATGAGCTCATGGCTGTGTTTCCTTATGACCTCGTTCATATGGGTTACCATTACTGTTGTCGGATCGACGATTGTATAACCCAGCATCTCGGCCTTGTCCTTCTGCTTCTCGTCCACCCAAACAGCCGGAAGACCGAAGGCCGGTTCTACGGTATCTTTGCCCTTAATATCAATTTTAACATTTCCCGGGTCCATAACAAGATAATGATTGTGTAAAACTTCTCCGGATGCGATTTCATTGCCCCTTATTTTTATTGCGTACCTGTCGGCTGGCAGCTGCAGATTGTCGCGTATTCGTATAGGCTGCACTATTATCCCCATTTCCGTCGCATTCTGCCTTCTTACCGCTGCAATCCTGTCAAGAAGGTCTCCTCCGGAAGATGCGTCCGCCAAAGCTATCAATCCATATCCGATTTCTATCTCCAAAGGCTCAACCTGTATATATCTAACCATGCTCTCCGGTTCTCTCTCCACTTCGGAAACAGGCTTTGCCGCCACTGCCTTAGCGGTGCTTTCATTCTGCTTCGCCTCTTCGGTGAGGAAATAGGCCAAAAGCCCGCTTATTCCCGCAAAGATCATAAATGGAAGGCTCGGCAATGCCGGAATAAGCCCTAGAGCCAAAAGAACTATGGATGTTATGCCTATTGCCTTCGGTATGGAAAGAAGCTGTTTTGAAAGCTCGCTGCCAAAATCAACGCCCGTAGCAGACCTTGTGACCAAAATTCCGGAAGCCACGGATATAAGAAGTGCAGGCACCTGGCTGACTAGACCGTCCCCTATTGTAAGGACCCCGAACAGCTGCATAGCCTCGCTGAATGGAATACCCTTCTGCCCGACGAAAATAGCTATTCCGCCTATGAAATTGATTATCACTATAACTATTCCGGCTACGGCATCTCCCTTTACGAATTTGCTCGCGCCGTCCATAGATCCGTAAAAATCCGCTTCTCTCTGGAGATTGAGCCTGCGCAAGCCTGCTTCCTGTTCCGTTAGCATTCCTGCGTTGAGATCGGCGTCTATGCTCATCTGTTTGCCCGGCATGGCATCGAGAGTGAACCGTGCCGCCACCTCTGCAACCCTCCCGGCACCGCTTGTTATTACTATGAACTGTATGACTACGATTATTACAAATATAATAGCTCCCACAACATAGTTGTCTCCCGTTACAAATCCTCCAAAAGCCGAGATGATTTCTCCTGCGGACCCTTGGCTTAAAATAAGGCGGGTTGAAGACACATTAAGGCCCAGACGAAACAGGGTGGCAATCAGGAGCAGGGTCGGGAAAACCGAAAACTGAAGAATATCAGTCGTAAACATCGTCATCAGCATTATGATTACCGCCATAGCTATATTGAACGCCAGAAGTACATCGAGCAAAACCGGGTGCATTGGCAAAATAATCATTCCGACAATTCCAATTACTCCAAAGGACGTAAGGACGCCCATGTTGTTTCCTACATTTCTCATTATGCGAGTTCGGTTATTCTCCATTAAAGGTTCCTTTCCCCTACAGGTTCTTTCTCTTGTTCATTCTGTACACAGCAGCAAGAATCTCGGCAACCGCCTGGTAAAGGTCAGCCGGAATCTCGTCTCCGATTTCCGTACGCTTGTAAATCGTTCTGGCAAGGGGTTTGTTCTCAATAATTGGGATTTCATTTTCCCGAGCGATTTCCCTGATTTTGAAAGCCAGAATTTCGGCTCCCTTTGCAACTATTACAGGAACCTCCTCGTTCTTTTCATCGTAACGAAGCGCAATGGACAAATGGGTCGGATTAGTCAACACAACCGTTGCCTCGGGCACATCCGCCATCATTCGACTCATAGCCATTTGCCTCTGTGTTTGTTTTCTTCGCGACTTGATTTGAGGATCTCCCTCCATCTGCTTCATTTCTTCTTTTACTTCATTTTTTGTCATTTTAAGGTTCTTTTTATAATCATACTTTTGATAAGCGTAATCGGCTAAGGCCAGAACTCCCAAAACCACGGCAATCCTTACAACAAGCCCGTAAATCAAATCCCTTACAAAAGGGAAAACCCCCTTGGCTTCCATTCCAGCCACCGAAAATATCCTAGGTAAATTTTCCTTTGCAAAGAAATACACCACGGTTCCAACAAGCAAAAATTTGAAGAGCGTCTTTGCCAGATTGAAAACAGTTTTTTTGGAAAACAGATTCTTGAAACCTTCAACCGGATTCAGTTTTTTTATATTGGGTTTAAGGGGTTCGACCGAAAACAAGAATCCCGATTGTGCCAGATTGGCAACGGTCCCAGACAACATAACAGTACCGAAAACCACAACCATGACTGAAAAATATGAATATGCGTAATAAGTCATCAATGATCTCAAGTTGCCTTCAGTTACCGCATAGTCGGCATTCGACAATGCCCCGTACAAGAATCGGCACATTCTCTCATAACCGGATTCTCCTGCGAAAGTCAACAGAATAGCCATCAAAACCAAAATGATTACTGAGTTCAAGTCGGTGCTTTTTGCAACCTGCCCCTTCTTGCGCGCTTCGCTGAGCTTTTTTGGGGTAGGGTCTTCCGTCTTTTCATCTGCTGCAAAAAACATCGAATCAATAAATGCCCCTGCCGTCTTGTTTCCGCAAGCCGCCGTAGCCGCCCCGCAAAATAGGGGAGCCGGCCTCCTTTTCCATCTTGCGCCCGCTGCAAAAAACATAGTCAGCATCAGAATTCCAAACATTGTCTCCAACATGCGCTCACCTCAATTTCCTTTATTGTGCCGCAAGTACCTCAAGCAGTTTTTCCAGTTGGAAAGGGATGCTTTCTATTACAGGCACCATCATACGGATTATTGCAGAGATTAAAAATATTGAAACAGTGACCCCTACAAGCACCTTCATTGGCAATCCCAAAATAAAAACATTGAGCTGCGGTACGGTCCTGGCAAGCATTCCCATGACGACATCCGTCATGAAAAGTATCAAAAGCAAAGGGACTGCTATCTGAAAAGCGGTCTTGAAGCTTGATGAAAAAAGAAATACGACATCAGATGATTTCAAGTGTTCTGACGCAATCTCCCCCAAAGGCATTATGGCGAAGGTTTCAGAGAGTATGTAAACTAGATAGTGGTGGGCATCAAGTGCAAAGAACAAGGCCAGGGCCGTCCAATAATACAAACGCCCATAAAGGGACACCTTGTTTTGGGTTAGAGGATCGTATGCCGATGCCATCGAGAAACCGATTTGGAAGTCGACTAGCTGCCCGCCCATCTGTAAAGAAACAAAAATGATGTTGACTGAAAAACCCAGAGCCATGCCGAAAAGCACCTCGAAAACAACCTGCAGCATAAAACCCGCAAGACTTGTTTCAGGATTGACTCCCGCATGCGCCATTGGATAGAGCAAAATGCTCAAAACCACCGCCGTTCCGACTTTCACAAGATTCGGAATTCCTTTGGTAGAAAAAATAGGCGATGCTCCTATGAAACTTGCAATCCTTGCCAGAACAAGGAAAAAGACTGCCGACTCCTGAAGTGTCATGTTTCACCTACCGTATCATGTTGGCGATGTTTTCAAACATGCGCACTGTAAAATCCACCAATTTATTCAACATATAAGGGCCTGTCAGCATTACCGTAAAGAACACTGCAACAATCTTGGGCACAAAGGTCAGAGTTTGCTCTTGAACCTGAGTTGTCGCCTGAAGTATGCTTACGGTAAGTCCAACCAAAAGAGCGACAGCCAAAACCGGTCCCGCTGTAAGTAATATTGTCGTCAAAGCATCTGTCATAACATCATTTACCATCGACTCTGTCACGGCAAAACCTCCCTTATATGAAACTTTCCATAATCGATTTAATTACAAGATACCAACCGTCCACCATAACAAACAACAGCAATTTGAATGGAAGGGAAATCATCACCGGGGGCAGCATGAACATGCCCATTGACATCAGAATGCTCGCTACAATCAAGTCTATGACAATAAACGGTATGAACAGCATGAAACCCATCTGAAAAGCCGTCTTGAGCTCGCTGATAACAAAAGCCGGAACCAGAGCAGTGAAGGATGTATCCAATCCGCTTTCGGGGTATTCCTCTCCCGACAAATCCAGGAAGAGAGCAAGATCTTTTTCCCTGGTTTGGCGGAGCATGAACTCCTTTATGGGCTTTGAACCGATTTCAACAGCCTCGTCCTGGCTGATTTCGCTGGCCAGGTAGGGACTCACCGCATCATCTATAACAACCGAATAGACCGGCGCCATAAGAAAAAACGTAAGGAAAAGTGCGAGCCCTATCAATATTTGGTTGGGGGGCGTTTGCTGTGTCGCCATTGCGCTTCTCAAAAACGAAAGAACGACGATTATTCTTGTAAAAGATGTCATCAACACAAGAAAGGAAGGAACCAGAGTCAGAACGGTCAGCATTATCAAAATCTTGATGCTGTCCACATAATCGTCGGGGCTTTCAGGTTCATCAACGCTGATTCCAATCCTCGGTACCGGCAGATTGACATCTTCGGCAAAGCAGATGCTGCCCATAAGAGCTATGAATATGAGTGCCAATAAAAATATCACAAATTTCCTATTCATTTGTTTCCTTCACTTTCCGCTTTAGGTTGAAGCCGCCCAATTGCCCGGCAAAGCCGCTGTCCGTCTTGTTTTTCTCAATCTTTAGTGTCTCCGCTTCTTCCTTCGAGAGTTCCCTGATTGTCTCGACTCCGTTCTCCGAAACTCCAAGGACAAAATATCCGTTCATTATCCGAACTATGCTAAGGGCAGCCTTGTTGTAGATTTGCACCGTCTCAATTACTTCCATATTCCTGGACTTTCCCATGCCTTTCATGTATTTGTTGGCAAGCTTGAGGCTGGAATATGCTATAGCAATAACAAGCGGAAGAGCTATGAACAATTTTATCAAGCTTTCACTTAGATCAATATCCCTCATCTTAAATCCTTCCTATTGAATCAAAAAATCTACAATATAGATATCCAAAACTAAATCGTGATCAAAAATTTCGTTTACATCTTCGATAAGTTCCTTCTTGAGATCGTCTGTTTTCTCCACTGCCATAATATTGTCCGTTGTTTTCGAACGAAGGGTCTGTATTATAACGTCCCTTATTTGCAACTGTTTTTCAGCCAATGTTTCGGCATCCTTTTTGCTCTCGTATCCTAATGCGATTCTGGTTTTCAAATAACGGTTGCTGCCGGGGTCCTTAAGGTTCAATACAAATTCATCAAGTGTATAGACCTGGGTAGCCACAGGCTCCTCATTTGCCTCTCCCTTGAATACAAAGCTCTTCGTCATGTACGAATAAGCGAAAAATGCAACAACAGCAAGCGCCAGCACCAGCGCCGCAGCAACTATTTTTCCTATGGATTTCTTTTTCGGTTCGACCATCTGGTCATTTGCTTTATCTGCCAATCTCAAACTCCTCCTCCGCGGCCTCTACCAATATGAGTATGTTCACCCTCCGGTTGAGGGCCCTACCCGTTGCATTGTTGTTTGTTGAAATGGGTTTGTACTTTCCGTAACCGGCGGCGGATATTCTTTGCGCATCTACATCCTTTATTTCAGTAAAATATCTCAGCACGTTGACCGCCCGTATTACAGAGAGTTCCCAATTGCTTGAAAACTGGAATGTGTTTATGGGTACAGTGTCCGTATGTCCCTCTATGATCAGCTCATTGTCGAACTGCTGTACAAGGGTGACCACTTTTTCGAGCACCTCTTTGCTCTCTTCCTTCAGCACAGCCTTTCCCGAGTCAAACAGCACCCTTTCCTTGATGTCTATGATAACTCCTCTTCGGTCGGTTCTAACTGATATTTCCGCCTGGAGACCCTCGTGCTCGACGTAATCGCTTACAATTTTGTAGAGATCCGTCAGTTCTGTATTGAGTTTGTTGATACTGGTTTTTTCTATAGGAATCGGCGTATTTGTCGGAGCATCTCCGGGAGGTATTTCATTTGGGAATATGGTCGGTTTGGCCTCCCCCAAAAGCACGCTCTGCAAAGCGCTTGCCACATTCTTGAATTTTATGGCGTCAAGAGTTGAAAATGAATAAAGCAATATAAAAAATGTCAGCAGCAATGTCATCAAATCGGAAAAAGTGGTCATCCATGCCGGAGAACCGCCCCCATCCGCTTGTTTCTTATTCCTACGAAGCATTTTTGATCACCGCTTTTTCCGTTTTTTCCGCTTTTTCCACTATCTTTCTTTCCCTTGGCGAAAGGTATGTTGTCAGTTTCTCCTCCACTATCCTCGGATTCGTTCCCGACTGTATGGAAAGAATTCCTTCTATCATCATTTCCCTTGTGAACAGTTCTTCCTCCGTCTGGCTTTGTAATTTTGTCGAAATGGGTATCAACACCAGGTTGGCCATCAATGCTCCGTAAAATGTTGTGATAAGCGCCGTTGCCATGCCCACGCCGATGGCGCTGGCGTCGTTTAGGTCGCTCAGCATCATTATGAGGCCTATCAGGGTTCCAATCATTCCAAATGCCGGGGCCAATTCTCCCCATGACTTGAAGATATTATGGCCTACTCCGTGGCGCCTTTCCACTGTTTCCACCTCAAGGCCCATTATTTCCTTTATCCCGTCCGGCTCGACGCCGTCAACTACCATTTGGAGACCTCTGACCAAAAATTCGTCATCAATATCCTCAATTTCATCTTCAAGGGACAGCAAACCCTCTGAACGGGCTTTTCGAGAAAGCTTTGAGAAGATTTCCACCAATTCGTTTCGGTTGTCCATAGGGGAAATAAAAGCCTGCTTCAGGATTTTGGGCACCTCCAAAAGCACCTTGAAAGGATAGCTGGCAGTTAAAGCCGCAAAAGACCCCAAGATGGTTATGATCAAGGATGAGAGGCTCCAAAATATCATTATGTTTCCTTGATTCGCAATTGCAATTATTATAAGTGTCAACCCCGCAAAAATGCCCATCAAAGGCACTAAATCGAACTTCTTCATTTCTTCACCTCCAAAACCCTGCCGCTTATCTTCCTTCGATAATTTATTACAAGCTCCACAACCTCCGAACCCTTCTGGCTTACCCTGATCTTTTTTCCGCTTGTCAAGGTTATTATTGTATCGGGTATCTCCTCGATTTTTTCTATCAGTTCCGCATTAAGGTAGAATTCTTCTCCCTTTAGGGACGTAAGCTTTACCATTCGGAAACAGCTCCTTTATGAGTCCAATTTCGGGGCGGGCATCTACCGCCCGCCCCTTGTTTGTTACAAATTGCATACGGATGTTAATCTGATCAACAATCTATTTTATTTGCTTTTGGTTTCCAGTTCCTGCCTTGTTCTTTTTCTGCCCACTACATTCTGCAAGTTTCTTTTGCTGTCTTTTATACTTTGTCTTTCCACTTATCGTTTAAGGTTCAGCAGCTCCTGCAGCATTTCGTCCGATGTTGAAATAGTCCTCGAGTTGGCCTGGTAGGCCCGGCTTGTGATTATCATCTCCGTGAACTCGTTTGCTAGGTCCACGTTGGACATCTCTACAACTCCCTGCCGTATGGTTCCGAATCCGTTTTCGTTGGCCACTCCGACTTCAAGGTCCCCCGAGTTTCTCGAATCAAGGTATGTGTTTCCACCGAGCTTGTCCAGCCCTCCGGGATTCTTGAACTTGCCAATTCCAATCTGCCCCAGGGAGTAGACCTCTCCGTCGCTGTATATTCCCTGTATGAGCCCGGACCCGTCTATTGAAAACGACTCCAGGCTTACGGTTTCAGCTCCAACAGTCATTTCATTGGGTATGCGTATTGATACAAGCGCATTGTCGTCCGCAGAATCGGCCGGCAGACTTATATCAGGTGTACCGTCGTGCTCATAGTCTCCTCCGCTTTCGCTAAGGCCCTCGGCTGCATATCCAAGAACCCTGAGTCCTGCGGCATTTACAAGATTGCCTTCATAGTCGGTAAAAAAAGCCCCGTCGCGCGTGTAGCGCTTCATGTCTCCCGCCACATCCTGGGCTACTATGAAAAATCCTTCTCCCTCTATGGCAAAATCCAATTCCCGGCCCGTCGGTTGAAGCGCTCCTCCGGTCATGACTGTGTCGATTGCCGCAACACTAACGCCAAGTCCCACTTGTTTGGGATTTATTCCTCCACTGCCCGTTTCTGAAGGCATCTGGGCGCTCGAAAGCGTCTGGCTGAAAAGATCCTGGAACCTCGCCCTGCCCGACTTGAAAGCAGTTGTGTTGACATTGGCTATGTTGTTTCCTATTACATCCATCTTTACCTGATTACTTCTCATTCCGCTTACACCCGAATAGAGTGATCTTAACATAATAAATTCCTCCCTTTTGTTGCGAAGATGCGCGCCGCTTCATTCAATCCGCTGCGCCAGGCTTCCTCGTGGAGGTCCGGCCTGTCAGTCTTCGTCGATTATAACTGCGCTGTCTATGTTGGTAAATACGTTTTCCTTCGAATCCCTTTGTCCAACAGCCGTTATTATTGTTCGGTTGCGTATGCTTGCGACAAATGCCATTTCCTTGTAGAGCAGAAGCGACTCCCTGGCCCCTTTGGCTTCGGCCTTGTCAACGGCAGTTTCAAGATTCTTGATGTCCTTCTCCGTAAGGTCGATATTCCTCTGACCAAGCCGTTTCAAAGCGTGTGAGGATATCTTCAGCTCCGATTTCCTGTCAAGCGCTTTTTCCATCAAATGCTTGAATTCGGCTCCGGCGGAATTGGCCTTTCCAGTATTTGCATTCCTTTTTTCGCCCGGCTTGACAGCCGGATAAATTCTTCCATTTGTCACCTTGTAAGCCATTTATTCACCGCCTGAAAGTATTTCAACTTCTTCCTCTGGCTCCGGAGCAAAAGCTTGGTCAAGCACTTCGCCCACGTGTTCCATCTCCTCTATAATCCTTTTGACTTGAGGATCCTCCGTCCCGGCCATGTCAATTATGTCTCCCGCCGGGTATTCCTTGTCCTCAAGGACTACATAAAGCTTTGACCCTCGAGCCCTTACTGACTCCACTTCTCCTCTGACCGAACCGCTTTCTCCGACAACTGTCACTGTCTTTCCTATCATCAGACTTCCAAAAAGCAGGTTCTGGTTGATCTTTAAATCGGCTATGGCCATATTGAGGTTCTCCATTTGTTCCAAGGCTGAAAACTGAGCCAACTGGGCCACATATTCCGAATTGTCTCCGCCTTCCATAGGGTCTTGAAACTGAAGCTGGGCGGAAAGAATCTGAAAAAAATCGTTTTTTCCAAGATTCTGTACGCTTCCGCTTGTCTGGAGCGTACCTGTGTAATTGCCAACGTTACCTATTTCCATTTATTCACCTCCTATGCAAACATGTCCAAACCTCCCGAATGCAATCGGCTCTCTTGCATTTGATCCATCGGAATATCTGCTTTTTTCCCGGGAAATTCCGAGTGCCTATCGTTTCCCGTCTCCCTGTTAAAAGAGAAGTCGCTTTGATTGAAATCCCTAAACGGACCCGTCTGTTGATTAAATACGCCCACTTCGATTTCTTTGATTCTTTGACCGGATTGCAGCAATAAAGCTTTTTCTTCTGCCAGGAAATTGCTTAGTTGCTCTTTGACGGCCTCGCTTTCAACAAGAATACGACCTTTTACGATTCCGTTTTCCTGCGCCAACCTTATCTCGATACTTCCCAGCTCCTCGGGCCTCAATCTAACCCTCATGACATTTTTGCCCTTGTCCCTTATTTTATCCATTGCCAACTCGATTTTTTCTGCAATTTCATCAAGATTCTCAACGGCCCTGCCGCCGAATTTGTTTTCCGGTCTGGCGATTTCCGTCATTGCAATTTTCATTCTTCCATCCCCTGTCTCTCCGATTGAAACTTCTCCAATCGCTTTCTGCAAGGGTTCAGCAGCTTTGCTTTTCGGCTCCGTCTTGCCTTTTGTTTCAATTGATTCTTTTGATGCTTCAATGCTTTCGGGCTTTTTCGACAAATCCCAGTCTTTACTCGTTGTCATTCCCATTTCTTCCAAGCGGTTCAATATGGCCCTTCCTCTCGCCGATTGCAAAAATCCATTTTCATCTTTGCCCTTTTTCAAAAAGTTCAATGCTCCATCCGATTCGGCTTTGGTATGTTCGAGCTTTTGGACCGTTTCGGCTTTGGTATGTTCGGGCTTTTGGACCGCTTCGAGATTCTGTTTATAAGCCTGTTTAAAAATTTTCGACGCTTGGGACGCTTCTTTAAACTCACCCTCCTTTATTGGATTGGGCATTTTTGCCGCAATGTCATCCACTAGCTCTGTACCCGTGACTTTTACCACCTGACCCAATTCGCCCGTATCCTCGTTTCCTCTCAGCAAAACTGAAGAAATGACTCCTCTTCCACGTCCCGTGTTCTCGCTTTCCGCCTGCACAAGCATGGCTTTTGCAAGACCATTGGCAACAGGATGCGGAATGTTTTCCAATCCCAAACCACGGGCTTTTCCGCTTTCGGGCATTTCATTCATTTTGTCCGCTTTTCCTTCAGGAATTCCGCTTTGGCAAAACGGATTTTTTCTCTCAAGTGATTCCAGCTCAGGCTCGACTACCGCGATTGCGCATGAAAGATTATGCTGTTGACAATCCTCGGCTTCTTCATCCAAACAGACTTTTGAAACAAGTTTCTTTCCGCCCTCGAGTTCATTTGCATCTTGCATTTCAAGCAAAATATCCCCGAACAACTTTTTAACGGTTTCACCTTTCCCCTTCTGAATTGACTTCCCCGAACATGCTGGAAAATCGATGCTTCCTGCCCTATTTAGTTGTATTGTTCCTTCCATTCGTTCACCCCCCTCTTTCTTGTCGTTCTATAACCCACGCTTTCTTTTGAAAGCGGTTACAGCCATTTCATCAAGCATTCGCTCCTCCTTTTTTTTCTGTTCCATATCGTAGGCGGAACGCTGCTTTTCCTTGTGTGTCTCTATTGTTTTTCGCTTGACTTGGGCATTTTGATAAGCCTGGCGCTTAAGTTCACATGCTTTGCCCGCTTCGCTTGCCAGGTCGTGACTCTTCTCCTGCTTGAATCTGAGGTTCTCTAGGTAATAGTAATGGCTTTTTATGCAGTCTATCCGTTTAAGCTCAATGTCGCTGCACAATTCCTGCATTTCCCCAATTTCCCCCTCGATGCATTTGAGGGATTCCAACTTTTTATCGTAATTTTGCTTTGCTCTTGCAAAGTCAAAAAGCCTGTTGTCTTCTTTTTCTATCCTGAGTTTTAGAACATTCTCCAGTTCATAGTCAAATCCCTTCATCCCTTCCTCCTCTAAATATCATATAAAGAATTCATTGATTCCAGAGTTTCTAAAAGACCGCAAGCGTCGTCAGCTTCCTGCTTTAGAAAAGCCATCAATCGTTCATGTATTGAAATGGCTTCATCGACCTTTGGATTCGATCCCTTCACATATGCTCCGACATTTATCAAGTCTTCAGATTTCTCGTAAACCGCAAGACTGTTCCTCAATTTTCCGGCCAGTTCGTAATGTTCCTCACTAACAATCTGTTTCATCAAGCGGCTTATGCTGGCCTGCACATCGATTGCCGGAAAATGATTTTTTGCCGCAAGCTTTCTCGAAAGCACGATGTGCCCGTCAAGTATTCCCCTTACGGCGTCGGAAATCGGCTCGTTCATGTCGTCCCCGTCAACCAAAACACTGTAGAAAGCAGTGATTGAACCTTTTTCCGAAGTTCCGGACCTTTCCAGTAATTTAGGCAAAAGCGCGAAGACCGAAGGAGTGTAGCCTTTGGTTGTAGGCGGCTCCCCTATTGCCAGCCCCACTTCTCTTTGAGCCATTGCAAATCTGGTTACTGAATCCATCATGAACATTACCTTGAGTCCCTTGTCCCTGAAATATTCGGCTATTGCCGTGGCGGTAAAGGCCCCTTTTATCCTTACGAGAGCGGGTTGGTCGGATGTTGCGCAAACCACAACCGATTTTTTCATTCCTTCCTCTCCCAAATCCTTGTCGAGGACATTGAGCAATTCTCTGTTTCTTTCGCCTACAAGAGCTATGACATTTATATCCGCGTTGGAATATTTCGATATTTTACCCAAGAGCGTGCTTTTTCCAACCCCGCTGCCGGCAAAGATGCCGAGCCTCTGGCCCTCGCCGCATGTAAGCAGTCCGTCGATCGCTTTCACCCCTGTGCACATAATATTTTCAATGCGCTTCCTTTTCAGGGGATTAGGGGGAGACCTGTAAATATCCACTTCGCTTTCCCTGTAGAGGCTCTCTTTGTCGAAGGGCTCTCCCAATCCGTCAAGAACCTTTCCGAGAAGATTTTCTCCCACCTTTATCCTCAAAGATTTCCCAGTAGGCTTCACCTTGCATCCCGGACCTATGCCGCTGAGTTCCCCCAGAGGCATAAGCAACACTTTTTCATTCTTAAAACCCACTACTTCAGCCAAAACATTCTGCTTTTCATCAATCTCTACTATGCAAACCTCTCCTACAAAGCCTTTGATTCCTTCAACCTGTATTGTGAGTCCTATAACCTGCGTAACCTTTCCCGCCTTGCAATAAAAGGACCTTCCTTCAAGCGCCTTGCGGCAAACATCGAAAATAGGGCTATTTCCCATTTTTCTGCCTCGTATCCGCCAGCACCTTCCTGACATTTTCAAGCTGCATGTCAACCGTAGCATCTATGACATGGATCTCGGTTTCGACAAGGCAGCCTCCGCCAGGCACCGTTTCATCCTTTAGGATTGTAAAAACTCCGTTGGGGCAGATTTCTCTGAGCTCATGCAAATGGTTCTGCAGTACCATGGACTCTCTCTTGCCCGCGCTGATTACTATTTGCTTGCGGTCCCTGACCTCGGCAAGAGCAGACTTGGCTATGCCCACAATAATACTATCGTCAAGTTGAAGCTCTTTCTTAATAAGCGATTCGGCTATTTTTACAGACAATTCGATAATCTCTTCTTCCGTTCTTCCTATGTATTCACGTGATTCCGAATGGGCGGTCCTGAGAACCTTTTTGGCTTCACTGATTATCCTTCGGCTTTCTTTGGCGCTTTCCGTTTTGCCGGCTTCGAATCCGTCTTTGTATCCATCCTCCGATCCTGACTTGTATCCGGATTCATATGCCTTTTTCCTGTCGGATTCTACGACTTCTGCAGCTTCGTCCCTTGCCCGTGAAATAATGGCATTGCTTTCCTGCTCAGCCAGTCTCACAAGCTCGTCGGCCCTTTGCTTTGACTGCCTAATGAGGGACTCGGCCTGTCCTGCCGACGAATGCTCCCTGCGTACCACCGGATTTTCCATAACCGGAATCAACTTCGGTTCGGCGCTTTCGCTTTGCTTGTAGTTTTTATATATTCTACGCGATGATTGCATCCTCTCCACCTCTATTCAGGAATATTTCCCCAGCTTCATCCAGCCTTCTTATTATTGCCACAATTTTTTGCTGGGCTTCCTCCACAGCGACAAGCCGCACCGGACCGAGGAATTCGACATCTTCCTTGAGTGTCTCTGCGGCCCTCTTGGATATGTTCCCATAGATGATTTCCGCAACATCCTGGGATGCACCCTTTAAGGCAAGGGCCAAATCCGGATTGTCCACATCCCTAAGCACCCTTTGGACAGCTGTATTGTCGAGACTGACGATATCTTCGAATATGAACATACTCTCCTTTATCTCCTCGGCAAGCTCAGGGCTGTCCTTGGCCATTTCTTCAACAATATTTTTTTCCGTAGAGCGGTTGACCGCATTGAGTATGTCGACCAAAGTCCTGACTCCCCCGTAGGACTCGAAGTTGTTGTCTATGACATTGGAAAGCTTCTCGTCGAGTATCATTTCCACCTTTTTAATTACTGCAGGCGAAGTCTTGTTCATAGTAGCTATTCGGTATGCCACATCCGTTTTTATTTCTTCAGGAAGATCCGAAAGAATCTGCGCCGATTTTTCCGGTTGAAGAAAACACAGTATCAAGGCTATGGTTTGCGGATGTTCATTCTCTATGGTTTTGAGCAACTGCATGGGATCTGTCTTTCTGGCAATGGAAAAGGGCTTTTTTTGCATTGCCAAGCGGGACGAATTTTCGATTATGCCCATGGCTCTTTGACTCCCCAGGGCGCGGGTGAGTATGTCCTTGGCATAGTCTATTCCGCCCTGCCCTATATATTCTTTTGCCTTATTCATTTCAATAAATTCGGCGAGAATTCCATCCCTCACTTCCGGCTCCACCGTAGTAATGTTGGCTATCTCGTATGTAATTTTTTCAATCATTGCGTCAGGCAGCATCTTGAGAATCTTGGAGGATTTTTCCGTACCAAGGGATATGAATAAAATTGCCGCTTTTTCGACACCTGTCATTTCTTCAAGCTTATTGCTATCATTCACCTATATCACACCTCATCCTTCAGAACCCATGTCTTTACCAATTCTGCCAGTTTTTCAGGGTGCTCTTCAGCATAATTCTTGACGCTTTTTTGTATTTCCTTGTCTTCAAGGGGCTTCATCCTGTACGTTGCATCATCGAGCACGTCCTCGATGGGGAGGGGATTGTCCATGTTCGTGTCCAAGCGTTCCCTGAAACTCTCTTTCCCCCTGCCCTTCCTAGCAAGCAAAATGCCTACAAGCATCAATACCATCAATACAAAACCCGCCGCAATTCCTCCGTAGAGCGTCATCTTCCGGCGACTTTGCGCATTCTCAAGATAGACCTCTTCCTGGACCTGCATTTCGGCAATAAGTTCGTTTTGGTATGTCTTGTCGAAAGTCATTCCCTCAACGCTTATCACATCACCGCGCGCCTCATCATAGCCTACTGCTGCCATAATGATGTTTTTCATAGCTGTCTGCTGCGCATCCGTAAGAGGCCCGTCGTATATGACGGAGGTCGATATCTTTTTGACTTCTCCGGGGGCCTTTATGGTATGGGTTCGAGTTTCCCCTATCTCGTAATTGCGGACAGTTTCATAGCTGCTTACGCTTTCATCCTCGAGAGCAGTTTCCGGATCGACTATGTAGTACTCCATGTTGTTGTCAACAGGGCTTGAACTGTCGGTTCCTCCAGCGGCGCCTGTCCTTTCCATCCTGTCCTGCTGGCTGCGGACAACCTTTTCATCGTCATACTTAACCACCGTCGTCTCTTCAGAGTCAAAATCCATATCGGCATTAACCGTCACAACAACCTTTTCGACTCCAAACGCCTGCTCCAGCATGGATTTTAGGCCACTGTGGATATCGCTCTCGAATTCTCTCTCCATGCTTATTCGCCTATCGGTCAAAGCCGCTAAAGGCATTTCCGAATCCTCCATAAAAATACCCGCGCTAAGCAGGTTCGCATTTGTGTCGACCACCCGTATGTTTCTCTCTGGAATGTCTCTCAAGGCTCCCGAAACCAATGCGACTATCCCCTTGATCTGCGCTGTTCCAAGCGTTTCCAGAGGGCTAATTTTGACCACCACAGTTGCATTGCCGGGCTTTGCCTCCCTAGTGAAAACAGACTCCTGGGGCATTGCCAAGTGGACCCTTGCAAACTCAACTTCTTCCAGAGACATGACCGAACGGGCCAGTTCCCCTTCTAGGGCCCTTTGATACATTATCTTTCGGTCCTCGTCAGTAACCGAAAAACCCGCGTCGTCAAAAATTTCAAAACCCATTCCGCTGTTTGGCAGCAGACCTTCAACGGCAAGGTCCAGCCTCAGCCGGTCCACCTGCCCTTCCGGCACCATTATGGTCGTGCCGTCGTCTTCTATTCTGTAATCCGTTATTTTCAATTCGTCGAGTTTCTTGACTATGCCTGCTGAATCGTTCATTTCAAGCCCCGAAAAAACCGGCACATAGACAGTCCTCCCAAAAAAAACATAATAAGCGGTCAAGGCTACCGAAAACAGCATAATCATTGCGATTACGCCTGCGCGTTTGCCTCCGCTCATATTCCTCCATATGTTGCCTATTCTGCCCGCTGCTTGCTTAACTTTCCCCATATTTCCCGGCTCCCAGCTTAATATTTCTTTGTTTTTATAGTTCAAGGCATACAAAAAGCCCTAAAGAAAAGGACTCCGCCAAATTTTGTGAGGTAGCGGTCCAGCCGTCTTTGCCCATCGGCTTAAGACCTGTTGACTTTGCGTCCCAACCTTTCGATTGGTTTGCCCTTTCCAAAACATCATATTTGCATTTTCATTATATCCTGATAGGCCTCTAAAACCTTGTTTCTGACTTGTACAGTCAGCTCAAGAGCCAGCTTGGCTTCTTCCGTTTGTATCATGACCTCATGAATGTTTTCCGCTTCGCCCAAGGCCAATTCCTCCGACGCCTTTTCGGCTGCGAGCTGGAGCTCGTTCACTTCTCCAAGCTGTTTCTTCAAGGTCTCGGAAAACGACTCGGTTTTCCCGCTTCCCCCCGTTTTTTCCAAGGGGGTGACTATTTCATTCGATATGGACCCAATCTTCATTCCTTATCCCCCCGACTCTCTATTTGCCTATTTCAAGCGCCTTGGCATACATCCCCTTGCTTGAATTTATGACAGTCACATTGGCCTCGTATGCTCTTGTGGCGGCTATCATGTCGACCATTTCATTTAAAAGATTGACATTAGGAAGCTCCACATATCCGTCTTCGTCGGCATCCGGATGGCTTGGATCGTATATCTTCTTGAAGGGACTCATGTCTTCCTGTATACCCACAGCCTCGACACCCGCCGACCTGTTTCCCGCCCTTCCCATCTCGCTTTCGAGCTTCTCGCGGAACACGGCAACTTTTCTTCTGTAGGGACCGCCTTCCTCTGTGCGGGTTGTGTTTGCGTTTGCGACGTTTGAAGCTATAGTGTCCATCCTTAGCCTCTCGGCAGTCAGACCGCTGGCGCTTATCGCCAATGTATCAAACATCTTCATGTCTACCGCTCCCCTTCGTGGATTGCGTATCTGAGAACCGAAATCTTGTTGGAAACCTGCTGCGCCAATGCATTATACAAAAGCTGGTTGGCAGCCATGTCAACCATTTCCGATTCTATATCGACATTGTTTCCATCAAGTTTCTGAGAAACTGATTCATCCCTGACTATTTTGGGCCTCACCGATTCAATGCTTCCGCCGTTTCCAATATGGCCCTTGTCAGTTTTTTCGAGAGCCACTGGTCCCTGCGAACCCGCAGCCGATCTCATAGCTTCCTCGAACGAGACCTTTTGCGCCTTGTATCCGGCAGTGTTGACATTGGCGATGTTGTTTGCCATGACTTTCTGCCTGAGAGATGCAACATCCATGGCCTTTTTCAATATTCCGATATCTCTGTTTTCGGTTATCTTCATGCTCACGCGGACGCACCTTCCTCTGCTCTTTTATTGAAAATTTTCTTTTAAATAGCATTATAAGCTATTTTTGCCACATTGAGCTCTGCCTTGACTTTATTTTAAACAGCTCAAAAATAAAAAGCAAGTGCTTTTTAAAGCTCCCTGCTCTCCCGCAACCCTCCACATGCATGTTTTACCGCATTGACAACGGGCAATTGCAAAGCATCCAGGTCAAAAAAAATTTTGTAGATTTATTGTAAAATTTTTGTAAAATTATGAATACACGTCATTTGGATGTTTTATCGATAAAACAGGCATCCCTATCCTTTATGTAGTATGTCTTAAGCTTTTTCTTTCCGACGCTTGTCTCCGCCAGGCGTTCGCCTATCTCTGTTTTTTTCTCTATCACAGCTTCGATAGCCCCCCTCTGGCAGTCCATGACGGCCTTGAGCATTTTCTCCAGACCCGACACGGCTTCGTCAAGAGCCTTGAGCATAGCCTCGGGAACCCGTCCCTCCAATGATTTTCTTTCGAAGGTTTTTAAATCGAGTTTTTCCGCCAGGGACTTCTCCATTATCCGCCTCTCGTCCGCCAAGCGGCTCAATGTGTCTATCACTTCCTGGCTTTCTTTCAATATTTCCATCATTTCTTCCGGAGACTTGTCGGACTTTTGACGCATCCTCGCCATTGAGGGTTCAAGTTCCCTGTACTTTCTAGCCTGGCTGTTCATATTCTCTATCAAAGATTTAAGCTGAAACATAAAACTTTTCTCCTTTCTTCAAACGATGGCCGCCCATGCCTCCAAAAGCTCCTCAAGCATTCCCCTCACATTCTTCACCTTTCCTGCATCCATGCGTATGTTCGCCTCCACAAGTTCTCTTATCATGAATGCGTACAAGGCGCCCAGCTGCATTGCCATTTCCCCGGCTTCAAAATTAAGGGAAAGCGAAAGCTCATGCAATATGTCCTGCGCCCGCTTCAGATAATCGTTCTTCTTTTCGATATTTTTTTCGTCAATCGCCATTTCCGCCAAGCGGCAGAATCTTATGGCCCCCCCATAGAGCATGGTCACAAGCTTCCTTGGAGACGCTGTCGTTATGTTGTTTGTTTCGTAAATTTTATATGCGTTCGAAGAATTGCTGTTCATATTTCCTCCTAAACCATTCGGTCGAATATTATTCCGGAATCTCCCATTATCTTTTTCAGTATCCTGTCAATCGCTTCCTCGTTCAGTATTCTTATCAGCCTGTTGCTCGATTTTTCAATGACCTTGACACTAAGTCCCTTTCCTTCCCCATTTTCGTATGCAATGAGATATATGTCCACGCCCTCGGACTCAAAAAGTTCATTGATCCTTTGAATTTCTCTCTTCAAATCATCTATGTCCCATTTGCCTCTTTTGCCCTTGTGGCGCCCGTCCCTGTCTACAAGGGCTTCGTCCTTCTTGTGGACATAATCCTTGGATGTCCTGTCAAGCACCAGCCTGACTATGCGCGGGTCCAGCTTTTCTATGCTCATCATCTATCCGCTGTCCCTTAGCTGTCGCCGCTTGTCGAAAGACCCGAAAGGGACCCCAGCTGGCTGGTTAGCCATGACATTTGGCTTTCGGCCTGCTGCAGGGCGACATCAAGCGCAGCGAATGTCCTTATGTAATAGGCTTCCCTCATCTCCATGCGGTCGTTGAAGGCTTCCATCCTGTCACTTAGGGTCTCGAGGGACCTCGCGAGTCCGTCCTCCCTTACCTCCACAATGCCTGTACCGGCAGCTATCAGGCTGTTCAAGTAGGTCTCGAGATTCGCCGTTAATCCTATCTCCTTGCCCTCGGAATCTGTGTCGTGGAAAAAATTCGCAACAGCTCCCGCATCGTCTTCAAGAGCGGAAGTCAGCTTTGAAGCGTCGAGCTGGAGCGCTCCGTACTTGTCCACTGTGGTTATTCCAAGCTGGGACGCATCCGAGTATTGACTGTCCAGACCGCTTATAGACCTCCCCACTGTGGTCCTGAGTGTCGAAATCATCCTCTGCAGCGTAGAGTCACCCGCCAGGGTCCCCGCGCTTCCGGCCGTTTCTGGGTTACCCGCATCGGATTTTTCCTGCATGAAGGCAAGTGTTGAGTTGTACTGTTCTATGAAGGCCTCCACTTTTTCTGCGGCCGCTGCGGTATCGTTTGAAACGCAAAGATTGACAGTTTCGCCCTCTACAGTTTCTGCCCCAAGCTCAAGAGTCAAACCCTCGACCGCATCGCTTATCGCGTTGGAATTTCTCTCTATGTCTATTCCGTTTATTGAAAAAATCGCGCTTTGCCCAGTCTCAACAAGCACAGCCGGGTCAGAAGGGTCAAGACCCAGGGCAGACAGGCTAGTTCCATCCGCGTCTGTCAGCGTCAATAATCGCGAACCCGTATCATCATCCGAAAGCACCAGGCGGCCGTCTATTGCCGTCGCACCTATGCCCAAGCTGTCGCTCAATTCGTTTATTTTTTCCGTAATTGACGAAAGGGAGTCTGTTGCTTCCAAAGCTATTGTTTCAAAATCTCCGTCCCCGTTCGTTATGGTGAAGTTTCCTGTGATTCCAAGCTCCGTGCCGTTGGTGTCCCCATCAGCAAGAACCTTGGTACCTATTATGCGGGTTGAAGTAGCGAGGCGGTCAACCTCTATATCGTATGTTCCGTTCATTGCATCCGACGTTGCCGATGCCGAAACCGTCTCCGAATTCGTGGTCGAAACCGCCTTTCCCTCATAGACGGAAGGGTACTGAAGCTCGCGCACCTTTGTCATGAGGCTGTCGAGGCGGGTGTTTATGTCCCTCCATGCGTTCTGCTTGCTTTCGTAGCTTTCCTTCTGGTCTGCCATCTGAACAAGGGGAGCTTTTTCCACCGCCATTAGAGAGTCTATTGTGGTCTGGTCTATTCCCGAGTATGATCCCAAAAAATTTATTCCGCTGCTCATGTCTTCACCCCTATGCCTTCTCGTCTACTATTATTCCCACAAGCTCCCATATTCCCGCCACCATGTCCAGAATCTTCTCCGATGGAATCTCCTTCACGATCTCGTCAGTTTCGTTGTCCACCAGCTTGCACATCATGGTTCCCGTCTTCTCGTGCAGCCTGAACTCGTAATGGGTGTCGCTGCCGAAGATTACCCTCTGGGCAACCTTTAGCATCTCCCCCAATTCCTCTCGGCTCAGTTTATCGTCCCCGGCTCCCTTGGGGAAATTGATTTCTTCTGCCTTGACGGAAGGCCTTTTCTTGAGTTTTCGGCCTGAAGACTCTTTGACAGGGGCCCTCTTGACAATATCCATCGCTACGCCTTTAATTTCCTGCATGCCAATCATCAAAACACCTCCGTCGCCCGTTTTTTTAATGAATTCCATTCATAATAATCCGTTGCTTTCTGTTTTAAGGCCCTAAAACGGAAGAGCATCCCCTTTTGTTTTCGCATATATATAGGAAGAAACTCGTTTCAATTATTATGAATGCCATTCATATCTTTGGCGGTATGGATAATAATAAAAAGCCGGCCGACAAAGCGGCCGGCTTTTTTAGCTTGAACAATCTTCTATCTGAGAAGCTGAAGAACTGATTGGGGCATTTGGTTTGCTTGGGCAAGCATTGCAGTTGACGCTTGGCTGAGGATGTTGTTCTTAGTGAACTCCATCATTTCCTTTGCCATGTCCACGTCCCTAACTCTTGACTCGGCTGCAGTAAGGTTCTCTGCAGCAGCCGTGAGGTTGCTTATTGTATGCTCGAGGCGGTTCTGCTTTGCTCCCAGCTCTGATCTTTGGCTCGAAACAGTGTCAATGGCATCATCGATTGCTGCAATTTGGGTATCAAAATCTGTAGTAGCAAAATCAGTGACATCAATAACGCTATCATCAACACCTAGTGCAGCTGCATCCATATCACCGATTGTCATGCTCATAGATTGATTGGCATTTGCTCCTATTTGGAATTCTACATTTCCTGAATCCACTGTGAATGTATTTAACGCAGCTACTGTTACATCAGCGACCTTGGCTGTAAGATTAATGCCAACGCCGTCAAATCTCAAAGTATCTCCTACTGTCATTCCATCTACATCTGAAGCGGTAATTTGCTCGCTTACTCCTAATGTTGCACTGCTGATGGTTACGGTATCAGTTACATTTTCCGCTACTACTGTCCAATCTGTAGCCGCTGAAGCCCCATTCAACTCTATTTCAAAGACACCATCTAGCGTAGCTCCTACTGATGAAGCAGAGGCTCCAAAATTACCATCCAATAAATTTGTTCCGTTAAATTCTGTTCTATCAGTGATACCAGTTATCTCGGTCTGCAATTGTCCAATTTCTTCCTGTATGTTTCCCCTGTCTGCTGCTGTGTTTGTTCCGTTGTTAGCCTGCACCGTCAATTCCCTCATCCTTTGAAGCATCGAGTGCGTTTCGGCCAATGCGCCTTCAGCCGTTTGTATGAGTGATATACCGTCCTGAGCGTTTCTCGAAGCCTGGTTTAGTCCGCTGATCTGTCCGCGCATCTTCTCCGAGATGGCAAGACCTGCGGCGTCGTCGCCGGCCCTGTTGATTCTGAGGCCCGATGAAAGTTTCTCGAGGGATTTTGCCTGCATGCTGTTCGCGCTCGTGAGGCGCGAATAAGTGTTAAGCGCTGAAATATTGTGATTGATAATCATTGTGTTCTTCCTCCTTGAATTTTGTTTGTCGGCATCCTTGCCTATGTTTGTTTTGAAGAAGTTTCGGCCGAAAGCTTCGTCTAATCTTTATATCGGAAGGTGCGCACTTTTGTTTAGCTTTTTTTTAAAAAATAAATCAATAAAAAAAGAAACCATTTTTCGGTCTCCTTTGTCTCTACAGCTTTTTGAGCAGCGCCAGGGCATCCGCCATCTCGGAATTCGCCTTGGCCGCTTGCATGTTCTCTTTTTTTATTTCCGCAAAAATTTCCTCCCTGTGGATTGAAACCTCCCGCGGCGCCTCTATACCGAGCCTGACCCGCCCGTCCTCTATACCCATCACACGGACGGTTATTCCGTCCCCTATGACTATTCCCTCGTTTTCCTTCCTGCTTAAAATCAGCACAAGCTACACCCCTTTTTACTGAAAGAGCCGATGTTTGGTATTGTATTTGGATTCGGCAAGCACGACCTGTTTTCCTCTATTTTTATCGCAGTTTATCACAATGGGGGCAAGGAGGTTGGCAGTAATGTCCTTTATTTCTCCTGAAACCGTAAGTATGCAATAGACACGGGCCTGCTCCGGCTGCCCTATCCCTACATCCGCAATCTCCCCGTCAGGTATGTCGATCTCGTAGTCGGGGAAGAAGTCCCACGGGTTTATTACAAAGAATGCAAGCCCCGCATCCTCCATGCTTTGAAGGCACAGGAACTTGTCGTTGTCGGGAAGCGCTATAAGGGCATACTTCTTGTAGTCCTCAAGGCCCAGAAGCCCTCCCGCAAAATTTATTACAGAATCTTTGTCCACTTCTATATTACCCAAAATCTTAGTGTCGGTTTTCACTTGGCAATCCACCCCTTTCCTATCTTAAATAATCCAGAAGCGACGGCTGAAGGATTCTCGCTCCCGTAGCCAGCGACGACTGGTAAACGCTTTGCATCATGGAAAACTCCATGACCTTTTCAGCCACGTCTATGTCCTCGGCCTTGGAAAGCAGCTCCGTCATGTTGAGTGTCTCCGCCTCGTTCTTGGACTTTGCCGACTCGAGCCTGTTGCATTTTGCTCCCATCTCCGCGCGCAGGCTCAAAATGTTTTCAATGTGCCCGTCAAGCCTTGCGAGGGAGTCCGATGAAAGATCTCCCACCTGCCCGGATTCCAGCCTGTCCATTATGTTTTTGAGGGTGTCCTGAAGGGATTCGGTCCCTCCCTCCAATATTCGGTTCCCTGAAACATTTACAGACATGGAAACGTTTTCGGAAATTTCCCTTTCAAGAAGTCCCGCGTCTCCCGAATATGAGAGCATATTTCCTGAAACCGAGAAGGGGGGGCTTGTGGTCTCCTGGCCCGCCAGTACATACCGTCCGTCGTAGTTTGAGTTTCCTATCTGTGCAAGGGCCTCTATGTTCTGGCCTACCTCCATGGCTATGGCCTCCATGTCCCCGTCCGCAAGGGTGCCGTTGGCGCCATATACAGTAAGCTCCCTTACCCTTTGGAGAATGTCAGTCATGTCCCCCAGGGTGCTGTCGGTCATCTCGACCCAGCCTATGGAATCCTCTATGTTCTTAAGATACTGGTCGTTGCGGTCAAGGGATGTATGAAGGTTCATTGCCCTGGTCGCCAAAAAAGGCGCGTCCGAGGGTCTTGAGATTTCCTTGCCTGTTGAAAGCTGGTTCTGGTATTTCTGCATGTTTTCGAGGTTGTTGTTAAGGTTGTAGAGATAGTTGTTCATTATGCTTCCGTTTGTAATCCTCATGGAATCCTCCTATGCCCCAAGCCCGTTTATGAGTGTGTCCAGCATAAGGCTCAGCGTCTCCATAACCCTCGCGTTTGCCTGATATGCGGTCTGGTATTGTATTAGGCTTGCCACTTCCTCGTCTATCGAAACGCCTGAAATGGAATCCTTTCGCTGGTTTAGCTGAAGCAGAAGGGCATCCTGGTTCTCTGCCCCCCTAATGGCGCTCTGGCTGTCTATTCCTATTGTTGATATCAGGTCCTTGTAGAAATTGTCGAAGCTCGTTCCCGAGTCGTTCGAAGGAATGTACATGTCTCCCGACACATAGCCTGCTATGTCGGCTTCCATGTTTTCAATGTCGAACCTGCCGTTCCGGAGCCCTGCTATTGCAAGCGCCCTGCTTCCGTCCCCCGCGGGACCGCCCGCGGCTTGTCCCGCCTGGACGAGATTGACATCATCCATTATGTTCTCATTTACCCTAATGTTGCCGGCTGTAAATTCCGATTCCGTTCCTGAAATCGTGAAAAAGGCCTGACCGGTCTCTTCATGTATGGCGTTGACTCCCAAGGCTATACCATTCATCAGTGAATCGAGATGATTGCGGTACTCCTCCGTTTTTTCTATTCCCAGTGAATTTCCCGCCAATTCGCCTTCCTCTAGAAGAGGCTTTGTAACAGCCACGGCTCCGTCTTCCCAGTCTTCCAGGGAATCTGTAAATATTACATCGCCCTTTTGAAAGTCGCCGGAAGCACCTCCCACTGTCACTGTTTTATCCTGTCCGGTAATGTCCCCCCTGTAAACGATGGTCAGCGTCCATTCCCCCGCCGTTTCATCATAAGAGGCGTTCTTTACTACGGACATCTCCACCTCTGCCGCTTCTTTGGGATTGGCGTCAAGCAGAATCTTGCCCGTTTCCCTGTTGCTTATTTGCATGCTGCCATATTCGTCAAGGCTTGTTTCAATATCGACTATTGCCGAAAGTTTGTCCGCCAGAAGGTCTCTTCTGTCCATCAAATCATTGGGCTCAAGGCCCTTCAGCTTGACTCTGCATATCTGGTCGTTCATGTCGTTTATCTGTCCAATAAGCACATTGGCATCGCAAACCCTTGAAGCCTGCAGATCCGTCAAATCCGATTCGAGGGCCTCAAGCTGGCCGTCCATATGGTTTGCCATATCCGTCAGGGACAAGGCGTTTTGCGCAACCATTGTTTTGGCGTTGGAGTTTTCGGGTGTCTTGCTCAGCTCCTGCCATGAATTCCAAAATTCGTCCAAGGCCGAATTGAGCCCCGTATCGCTGGGCTCAAGAAATATCATTTCCACCTGTTCCAGGGCAGTGCCGCTGGCCTCGTATCTTCCGTTCATGGCGTTTTCGAGCCGTATCTGGGCATCGAGGAAGTTATCCCTGGTGCGGGTTATGGATTCCACCTCCACACCGGTACCGAACTGTCCTATGCCTGCGTATGTGAAGGGCTGGGTCGTCTCCAGGTTGACTCTCTGCCTTGAAAACCCTTCTGTGTTTGCATTGGCTATGTTGTGGCTGGCAACATTGACGGCATTCTGCTGTGCCAGCATGCCCAATTTTGCTACATTGAATGTTTGAAATATGCCTGACATATCTTTCCCCCTAAACCGACCTGTCTAATGAAGCCATGACGCCTTGCACGCTTTCCACGGCTCCGTTTTGCCCATAGGTTATTCCGCTTTTGCGCACCGTTCTCTGCAGTATATCCATAAGCTTATTTGCATAAGCGGCCGACTGGCGCGTCAGCATCATGTTGGTCTCCTGCAGTTCCTTTATTTCTTTCATTTTAGTGGATATGGCTTCGCCTCTTCCCATTAGCCTTTCGCGTCCTTTTTTGTCAAGGCTGCCGGCTATTTCTGCAAGTGAAAGGCCTCTCCACTCTTCTTTTCTCTGAATTTCCATGGCTTCCAATTCGTCCTGGATGTTTTTTTTGATTGCCACTATCTCCATGAGCCTTTTCCCGTCTTCCCCTATGAGGACTTCCTTCTCCTCCCTGAGCAAAACCGCAAGCCTCGCGAGCAACTTCTCCTGTTTCTTCAGCAAGCTGTCCATGGCCTATTCACCGCTTCCAATCTGACCCATGATTTCGGACAATATGCGTTCGGCCAGTTCCTTGGACGAAACCTTGTAGGTTCCGGATGCAAGTTTGGTCTTTATCTCCTCAACCTTTTCCAGATTCGAGGATTCCATTGTCTTTACAACTTCAGCGTACTCCTTGATTTTTTTTGAAGCGTCAGACAATTCAATAGTGTCTTTTCCATCATGCCTTCCGCCCGCCTTTCCGGCTCCCTTGCTCTTTTCGAGTTTCTGCACAAGCTGTGCGTATCCGATTCTGTCGATTTTCATGTCATCCCACCTTTTGTGCTCTCTTGTATCTTCCTTTATTCTCTTATCGGCATTCTCCTCCGCCAGTTTACATCTGCAGCGGTTTTTTATTCTAACCCAGTTTTCTAACCCTGTCCTCGGCGCTTAATATGTCCGTAATCCTTATGCCGAACTTCTCGTCAACAACGACTACTTCTCCAAGTGCCGTACGCTTGCCGTTGACATATATTTCGAGGGGTTCTTCCGCAAGCTTGTTTAGTTCCACTATGCTTCCGGGCTCAAGGGCCAGTATGTCCCTTATGCTCTTGTGTGTCCTTCCCAAGACCACGCTGAGTTCGAGAGGCACGTCAAGTATCAGTTCAATGTTTCTGGGAGCTCTTTGCCTCGCCTGTTTTTTAAGCTCTGCAAAAACGGGCTCTTGTATATTGACCTCTCTCCCGCCGTATTCTTTTTTTGAATCGCCGTATTCCGAGAGAGGCTCTCCCTTCTCTTCCCCATGGGGCCCTTCAGGCATTTCCTTTTCGGAATCGATTCCGCCTTTTCCTCCAAGCATAATTTCGACGATTTTATTTGCCGAATCCAATGCATACAATTGCACCATTTCGCTGTCAATCAAACCCTCTACAATAACCCGGAATGAAATCTTGATCAGTTTTGTTTCACTTGCAATGCCTGGTATGGAAATTTCATCCTTGCTTTTCCACACATGTGTGACCGGAGGATCTATCTCAACTGTTCTAGAAAGCATTTCAGAAACTTCTGTCATAGCCTTGCCTGTCATTTGGTTCATGGCTTCCGAGACTGCGCTGAGTTCCATTTCCGACAATTCCTCGCCGACCTCGCTCCCATCGCCTCCCATCATAAGATTAGCTATGATTGAAGCATCGGAGATGTCCATCAGAAGAACATTGTTTCCTTGCAAACCCTTCTCAAATTGCATCTGCAGTGAAACGTGGGCGCTCTCCAGACCGGTTGCCAGTTGGCCAAAGCTTATTGTTGAAACTTCGGGCTCATCCATTCGAACCTCCCTGCCTGTCAGATTCGACAATGCGGCGGCGGAAGCTGACATTGTCCTTCTTCCTACCTCTTCCATGATGCTTTTTGTTTCGGAACTCATGTCCGAATCTTTCATTTCTTCGAGTTCGTCGACTCCCTTGTTCTTCTTGAGCAAAGAATCGATTTCTTCCTGTGATAAAAAATTGTCTCCCATCTACTCCACATCCTTTCCCGCATAATCTACAACCTGAACAGCCAGCTTGTCTTTATAGGTTCCCGGCTGCACATACAAGTGTTCGTAATCCTCGACGTAAAGTTTCATTGGATCACCGGCCATTATGTCCAGCTCGAGCACATCTCCGCATCTGAGTTCCATGAAGTCCCCAACCGTTATTTGGGTTTTGCCAAGCACGATGCTCATATTGACCTGCCCCTTGTTGATTATCTGTTCTATTTCCGAACGGTAACGGAACTGATTGGTCATTTTTCCCGAGGTTATATAGAGGTTTGAGTGAAGCTTGTCTATGTGTTCTCCAAAAGCCATGTGGGGTATGCACAAACTCATGACGCTCCGTTCATCATTTATCTTTACATTGAAATTGATAAGCGCCATGGCTTCCTCGTAGGGGAAAATTCTGTTCATCTGAGGATTTGCAACAATCCCCTCGACAACAGGATTCAAATCCATTATGTCTTTCCATGCATCCTTGTTCTTGTCTATTATGGAGGTCATTACATCCTTCAATATGCTTTTTTCGATTTCGGTGAATCCCCGCAAGTCTATGTCTTTGTGAAGCGCGCCTCCGCACAAGAGGTCAACAACCTGAAACCCGAAACGGGGGCTGGCTTCAAGAATCATAACACCCTTGAAGGGCTCCATGCGGAATAAAGTCATAAGTGTGGGATTCGACATGGAACGTATCAATTCTCCGTAGCTTATCTGTTCAAATGCCGCCACCGAAAAATCAACATCCGTTCTGAGGGAATTCGACAAAGTATTGGTGATAATTCTAGCAAAATTTTCATAAACCGCTTTTATTGCGGTTACATGGTCCTTCGAAAACTTGTTTGGTCTTCTGAAGTCATATTTCCTTGCGCGCCGTTTTTCCTCCAATTTGGCCAAATCGTCCGATTCCACTTCTCCGGTCGATATTGCAGTTATCAAGGAATCTATTTCCTGTTGTGTTAATGTTTTTTCCATAAAATCACCTCGTTTGCGGGATTTATTTCAAAACTCTGCTGATCGCTTCGATGACCCGCTCTCCGTTAAAGGGCTTGACTATAAAATCTCCTGCACCCGACTCTATTGCCTCTATTACCATTGACTGTTGCCCCATTGCGCTGCACATTACAACCTTTGCATTCGGATCTATTTCCTTTATTCCCTTAAGGGCTTCGATGCCGTTCATTTCAGGCATCGTAATATCCATCGTAACGATGTCCGGCTTCAAGTTTTTGTAGGCCTCTATTGCCTTGAGTCCGTTTTCTGCCTCTCCTGCGACGGAATACCCGTTTTTTTCAAGTATGTCCTTTATCATCATTCTCATAAATACAGCATCGTCCACTATCAATACACCTTTTGCCATCAAAAATCCTCCTGAAAATTAAATATTCCTTTTGATTGTCTCTTGGTCCTTTTTCATTCCGGACAAAAAGACCCATTGTTTTTACTATCGGCAGTTACAGCATTTTTTTCAATGACTTAATCGTCTTTTTTTGTCTTAATGCAATTTTTTTTGATTGTCGCCCAAGCAAATGCGATTTTGTCCGTCAATTTGCTTTTTTATCAAGGCAATCCGACTGGTTAAGAAAAAAAGAAGGCCCGAATTTTGAGGAAACCTTCTTTTACCTGCCGTTTACAACAGTTCGTAACTGCTTCCTATCACAGGAAGATTAAGTGTGCTTAAAACTCGCTCGAGCAGCACTCCCTCACGCTTGGGATATTCGAATCCGTAACTCGCGCGTATGGCAGTTGTTATGAACTGGACCGCCCTTTCCATTGCAACTGGCAGGCTGTCCCCCTGAAGAAGGCTTCCCACCACTATGCTTGCAAAAGCGTCTCCCGTTCCGGGAAAATGCGCAGGTATGTATCTGCAGCTTACTTTCCAATATTTGTCGTGCCTCCTGTCGTATGCTATGACGCTTGTGTTCTTATCCCCGTCGGGGTTGGGAACACTTGTCATTATTACTGTTGCCGGTCCCATTTCAGAGAGGCGCTTGAGCCAATCCTTTACCCCCGCCCCGTCTATCGTCTCGTCGTATTCTTCCCCGAGCAAATATGCCGCCTCAGTGAAATTGGGCGTTATTATGTCTGCCTTTCCGACAAGATTGCGCATGTTCACAACCATTTCATTGTTCATGGTTGCGTACAGCTCTCCATTGTCGCCCATTACAGGGTCGACGAGCACAAGATTTTCACTGTTGCCGAAAAATTCTATGAAGTCGGAAACTATTGCAATCTGCTTTGGCGAGCCCAGAAACCCGCTGTAAATTGCATCAAATCCTATTTCAAGCTTTTTCCAGTGGTTTATATAAGCTTCAAGCTGGTCTGTAAGGTCTACAAACGTATAGTCCGTGAAATCCCCGGTATGGCTGGAAAGAACAGCCGTGGGAACCGGGCAGACCTGTATTCCCATAGTCGAGAGTATGGGTATTATCGCCGTAAGCGACGCCCTCCCGAAACCCGAAAGGTCATGAATTGCAGCCACTCTTTGCACAGGAATTTTCATTGCCTGACTCCCCCTCTCATTTCATTCTGTAGGTTACGTATCCTTTGTAACTGAGCTTGTCTATTATTTCATCCTCATCCAGGCGGGCAAGAATTTCTTTTGGATTTCCTCCCCGGCTTTTTATGAAGCTGGCTATCTCATGCTGGTTCATGGGATGCCTTCCTATTATGCTGAGCACAGCCTTGAAATCATCCTTTATGCCGCTCGAGAACTCGCTTTCGGTAAGATGGTTGATTGAATAGCCTTTCAGCCCTCTTGCAAATTTTTCAATAACATCGTCGTCCGGAGTCTCTACAAACGATTCTGCGGGCGGCCTTACCGGAGCGTTTATGAAAACTTTTTCATATTTGATTTGGCCAAGCATCTTCTTGAAAGCCTCCATGGCGTATTGTGAATCGTTCATTCCCTTAACCAGCATTATTTCAATCCAGAGCTGGCCCTTGTACTGGCTTGAGAATTCTTTGAGTCCGTCGAAAACGTCATCAAACCTGATTGTCCCGTAAGGTCTGTTTACAGCCTTGAAGGATGCTTCGTCATATGCGTCGAGCGAAGGCAGTACGATATGGGCCTCCATGAGATCCTCCCTTACAGATTTTTCATACAGGAGGGCGCCGTTTGTTATTACAGCGACGGGTTTGTCTGTGATTTTCTTTATGCCTCTTATGAGGTCTCCAAGGTCTTTAAAAAGAGTTGGTTCTCCGTCTCCAACTAGCGTGACTACGTCGTATTCCTTTACATCCTTGAGGTACATTTCAAGTTCTGAAAGCATGTCCCCAACTTCGAAGAAGGGTTTTCTTTCGTTGCTCATGTGCCCTGTCCGCCCCAATTGGCAGTAGACGCAGGAATAGTTGCACGTGTCGGCCGGGATAGGTTCCATCCCTACCGAAAGCCCCATTCTCCTCGAAGGCACCGGTCCGTATACATAATTGTAATGCACTCTGCACATCTCCTTTTATGCTATAGTTTGATCAATTCGTAATCCGAGCTTCCAAGGCCAATTTCCTCTCCATAGCTTATCTGGAGCTCCCCGTAGGTCCCTTTTCTCATAGCCTTGAAATGATCGTCGCCGCATTCGCATTCGCTTTCGCTTTCTCCGCATGTCCTGTCATGGAGCATGGATTGCCTTAGCGCCGGTTCCCCGTTCACAAGGTCGAGGCTGGCTTTGTCTATGGCCACCGGGTCTGTCGATGCAAGTATTCCTATGTCAGGCACTATGGGAGCGTCGCTCCAAGGAACACAGTCGCAGTCGGGAGTTATGTCCATGAGGAAATTGAAGTAAATGGTTTTCCCCATCTTTTCTTTTACTGCCGCATACGCGTACTCGGTCATCTTTTCAATGAAATCCTTGGCCTCGCTGCCCCATTGGTCCAGGACTATTGCCTGAACGGGACAAACGGTCAGGCATTCCCCGCAGCCTATGCAGCTTGCCTCGTGTATGAACGCCTTTTCGTCTTTCATCTTTATGGCGCCCTCGGGGCATACGCTCACGCATGCTTTGCAGCCTATGCACTTGTCAGCGTCAACCTTAGGACGTGTGGAGTGCTGGTCCCTCTTTCCAATTGCCGGGGCGCAGCCCATTGCTATGTTTTTTATGCTTCCCCCGAATCCCGCCATTTCATGGCCCTTGAAATGGGAAACCACTACCATGGCATCCGCTTCTACTATGTCGGAGGCCAATCTTGCAATACTGAAATGCTTCAGCCCCAAGTCTACAGTTTCAAAACTTCCGCTTTTGAGTCCGTCAGCGATAATGATAGGCGCGCCTGCGACGTGCGGCGTAAAACCGTGTTCGTATGCCGTATTCAGATGGTCCACAGAATTCTTGCGGCTTCCGCTGTAGAGGGTGTTGGTGTCCGTAAGGAAGGGATTGCCTCCCGCTTCCTTTATCTTGTCGACTATAGGACGCACAAAAATGGGTCTTATGAATCCGTCTCCTCCGCTTTCACCGAAATGCAGCTTGACCGCCGTCAAATCCCCATTTGAAATGACGCTAGATGTCTCAACGGCATCGAAAAGCCTCATTATCTTGTTTCGCTTGTTCTCTTTTCTTCTTCTTGACCTGAAGTCCATGAAATAAACTTTACTCTTCATTTCCATTCCTCTCTTTCCATATATTCTCTCAATTCAAGACTTTTTTCTTGCAAAATGTACGGATCGATGTATACACCCATCAGCTGAGTCTCAAAATGCAGATGGGATCCGGTTGAAAAACCCGTGCTTCCCATGGTACCTATCTGCTGTCCCCTTTTTACCATGTCTCCTTTGTAGGCAGACATGGTCTCAAGGTGGGCGTAAACCGTGAGCAGACCTCGGCCGTGGTCTATGATTATTGTGTTTCCTGTGAGACTCTGCTCTTCGGAGAAAACAACCTTCCCCGAGTTAGCCGCTCCTATGGGAGTGCCAAGCTTGTTTGCCAGGTCTATACCCGCATGTATGTATCCGTACCCTCCGTTTAAGGTCCTTCTTGCTCCAAAGGGTGTGGAAAGCCGCCCCTCGACCGGCTCAGCAAATGGCTCATCCCAGTATATTTCATCGGACCTTACCGACTTTGCAAGGGTCATCCTGAGTCTTTCGCCCCCTTTTGAAACGGCTTCAAGACGCCTTTCCAAAAGGCTTTGGGATATTCTAAGCTCCTGGCTTGAAAAGGCCCTGTCGGAAAACCCTGTGTCCAGCTTCTTTCTGAATATATTTCGTCCATCCCTCTTGACGTTTACAATGAAAACGCCCTTTTTGCCCGAGTTTAAGGTATCTACAGCAAACAGCCTGTTCCAGACGTCCTCATCCTCCGTCATGCGGAAAAATGTCTGCATATGGACCAAGTCTGTCTCTATACGAACCTGGTCGCCCTTTTTTAAATTTTTCATTTCGAGAGAAAAAACCCATCCCGGCTCGGCGCCCCGCATTGATATTTCCGCTTCCGGCAAAAGAACCTTCTTCTCAATTTCCGCCTCAAGCGGTTTTTCAGCCACACACGCCGAAAGCATCATGGCCATCATCAATAGAGCTATTGTCAATTTCTTCTTCATTCTTTCACCCATCACCCTTTTTATTAAATTATATCACAGAAAAATGAAGGGGCTTGCGATTTAATATCCGCAAACCCCCATTGTTTTACTTTTATGCTATTGTTTTATGAAATTTTGAAAACCGACAGACTATTTCATCATCTGCGCTTGAAGCACTGTTAAAGCGACTGTTCCCACGATGTCCTCGGCGGAGCATCCTCTTGAAAGGTCGTTTACAGGCATAGCCAGTCCCTGTGTAACAGGACCGAAGGCATTTGCCTTGGCCAGTCTCTGCACAAGCTTGTATCCTATGTTTCCCGCGTCAAGGTCGGGGAATATTATTACATTCGCATTTCCCGCAACATCGCTGTCCGGAGCTTTTTTCTTTCCTATTGCCGGCACAATTGAAGCGTCGAACTGAAGTTCGCAGTCCAGCTTGAGGTCTGGAGCCATTTCCTTTGCAAGCCTTCCGCCCTCGATAACCTTGTCAACATCGGGATGGTTGGCGCTTCCCTTGGTCGAGAACGAAAGCATGCTGACTACAGGCTCAACTCCCGTGAGTGCTTCGAATGTAGCCGCGGAGCTTATGGCTATGTTTGCAAGCTGCTCCGAATCGGGATTGGGATTGAGTGCGGTGTCGGCAAATATAAAGATTCCGTCAGCTCCGAATTCGCAGTCGGGCACTTCCATAAGGAAAGCCGCCGAAACTAGTTTTGTTCCCGGTGCAGTCTTTATTACCTGGAGAGCCGCGCGCATTACATCTGCAGTAGCATTGACCGCTCCTGCTACCATTCCATCAGCGTAGCCAAGCTTTACAAGCATGCATCCGAAGTAAAGGGGATTAGCGAGAACCTCTTTGGCCTTCTCTGGAGTCATTCCCTTTTTCTTTCTCATTTCAACAAAAGTATCTACGAATTCGTCCATTTTTTCAAAACTTGCAGGATCTATGAATTCGGCCTTGGATACGTCGTAGCCTTCAGCTTTGGACAAAATTTCATCTTTGTTTCCCACGAGAACTATTTCAGCCATTCCATCTGACAAAATCATGTCGGCTGCGGCGATTGTCCTCATATCTTCCGTTTCAGGAAGCACAATCTTCTTGATGTCTTTTTTTGCTTGAATTTTGATTTTTTCTAAAAATTTCATATGTAAATTCCCCCTTGTTTTGTTTTTTTTCATGTCTTATTATATGTTAATTCCTTGCCTGTTTCAATGATTGCGGCAGATTTTGCATAATGTATACAGAAATAAATGGCTTTCCCATCTTCCTCTCCATTTGCAGAAGGCAAAAACAAAGAACCGCCCACTAAAATGAAGCGGTCCTTAGTCTTTAGTCTCTTTCTGACATCTGCTTTTGTCTTTTACTTCATACTGCCCACTGCCAGCTGCTTTTGTTCTTTCTGCCTTTGTTTTTCCTGATATCTGAAATCTGGCAACTGTTCTTTTCTTTTACTGCAAACTGCAAACTGCCCACTGCAAGCTGCAAGCTGCATACTGCTTTTCCTGATACCTGACATCTGATATCTGACAACTGTTCTTTTCCTGCCCGCTGCCAGCTGCTAGCTGTTTTTTCTACTTCACTACTAGAATTGGAATTTTTACATGATATACAACTTTGTTGGTTACACTTCCCAGCCTGAGCCGTTTCCCCGCATTCATTCCATGGGAAGTCATGATGATCAGGTCAAAACCATCTTTTTCCGTAATTTCGAGTATTTTTTCGGCGATGTCGTTTGCTTTTTCAGTTCTCAGGACCACAGGAATCTCTCTTCTTTTGAAATATTCCTCTGCCCGCTTGAGGATTTCTTCGGAAGGTTTGTCTCCGTCGTAGAATTTTTTTTGTACATTGACAACTGTTATCTCCGATTGGTATTTTTCGTAAAGTTGGTCCGCATACTCAAAGGACTTCATGGAATGCTCGGATTGGTCAACCGGAATAAGTATCTTATTCATAAAATCCACCCCTTTCCATTCTCTTTAATACTTATACCCCAAAGATTTCTTTTCTACCAACTTCCGCCTCCGCCTCCGCCGGCTCCTCCGCCCGAGAATCCCCCTCCTCCGGAAAAGCCGCTTCCCGAAGACTTTGTTGAGATCATGCTTGCAGAAGCCGTATTGAGATTCCTATTCATTGCCCCTATAAACACCATTGTCCTGAAGCTTCCCCCAGAATAGCCATAATACCAGGAAGGCGGCTCAGTCAGCATGTCGTCGAACTTCTTGGCCCATTTTTTTGTGACTCCCATTACAACCGCATATGACAATACATCGTAGAAATAAGACGGGTTCTCGTCAAAAAGCATTTCAAGCTTGGGTTTTTCGGCAGTTTCAATGAACTGTTTCAGGCCCAGTATCTTTTCCATGACCTTTTTGCCATATTCCGTTTTCTGCCTCATCGCGGCTCCCAAAGCGTAAATTCCTATCGACGAAGCTGCTCCAATAATGAATGGCACCATGGTCGAATTCACTCCGTAGGCCTTAACGATTGTATAGAGCGCAAAGCCTACAATGAGTCCCAGTGCGAAAATCGCAAGCAAAAATAATATTCGGACAAGGATTGATCCCTTGCTAATGACATATCGTTTTTTGAATCCCTCTATGAAAAGCGCAATGGGTATGAAAATTGCCAGCGCAGGAACAAGCGACGAAAGGAGTATAGTCGGGTTAATTCCGAAAACGGAATTCAGGTATCTTGCAACCACAAGGCAGAGCGGCAAAAATGCAAGCGCCTTGAAAAGCCTGCCCAGATTCTTGCTTTTCTTGGTATATAGAGGTTTTTCCGCATATTTCGTCAATCCGTCCGAGATCTCGCTCTTTACCGCGCCTATGGTGTCTGCAAACTTATATTTCAAATCCTCTGTCTCGACCTTTCCGTCAGTTCCATGTTCATCGAAAAGACTCGCGAACATTATTTTTTCAAACGGCTTGAAGCTGTCGTCGGCTTCTTTCAGCCTATGGAAACGCACATTCCTTTTATCAATTTCCTCTATTGCTATATAGCCCTTGGAGGCCCAATAAATCAGGAGAGCCGTTACGTCCTTGTTGTCCATGGTGGAATCTATGATGTATCCAACTTCCGCCGGAGTCATGTTTTCAGGCGGATAGAATTCGGGAGCAACGAAAAGCCTCTCGTCCCGCCCATATTTTCTCCATGTCAAGAATCCTGCCGCAAGCAGGAGCGCGCCAAATAAAAGATATGCATATCCGAAGAACAAATCGGTCAATTTGGATATGAGGCTCTCTTTGAAGTATCCTTGCTCTAGTTCTATTCGTATTGTGACGCTTTCCCCGGGGGAAAGCCTCTCGAGAGTCTTTCCGCTCACGCCGTCAGTACCCGCATTGAAATCAACCCCGTCAGCGCTTTCGCTCCCGTATGCGCCGGAATACACAGATACTTTGTCCGATTCGAAGGGCTTGGGCATGTCTACAGAAAAGCTGACCCTGTCTATTGAGACCGGCCATTCGTTGCCGATCAGGTTGAAGTAGAATTCGTCGTATTCCTCGCTCCTGTCGGGAGGAAGCGCGTATCGGTATGAAATTGCGTAGGTCTGGCTTCCGCTTACATATTCGTCCTCGCTTCCGATTCTTATTACAAGATTCCGGGAGTCGGTCGAGGTCTTCATGTCCCATCCCGCAACCCCTATTTGTGTGATTTTCGCCCTGCGCCCGTCGTATGAAAGCGGAATCGTCCTGTAAATCCCATGCCTGGGTTCTGAAAACTCCACATTTATCATTTCGACAACTTCATAGGCATTGTCTTCGCCTACGGAAACCTTGACATCGTAGTCCCTTATTTCAAACGCCTCGGCACCATGGCTCTTAAGCGGAATGAGCGCGAGAAAGATTATGAAAAAGGCGAGAATCCATTTTCCAAGCTTAAAACTGCACCTTGACATTTTCGCGTTCCTCCTCGGCTGCCGCAAACATGGCTTCATCATGAAAACCCATCATCGATGCCACAAGAACTGCCGGAAACTTCTCTATGGAGGTGTTGTAAGTCCTTACGACAGCATTGTAGTATTTTCTTGAATTCAGTATGTCTTCCTCGACCTTTGTCAAATCGCCCTGAAGCGCAAGGAAGTTCTGGTTGGCCTTGAGGTCGGGATAAGCTTCGGAAAGCGCAAAAAGGTTCTTGAGCGCGCCACTTATCATGTTCTCGGCCTGACTTTTTTCTTCTACTGTCGAAGCCGACATAGCCCTGCTCCTTGCCTCAATAACACCCTCAAGAGTCTCCCTTTCATGCGAGGCATAGCCCTTTACCGTCTCCACAAGATTGGGTATGAGGTCGTATCTCTTGATCAGGTATGCATCCATAGTGCTGAAGGCTTCCCTTACCCTGTTTCTAAGGGACACTAGATTATTGTAGAGAAGGATTCCTCCCAACAAGGCTATCGCCAAAACCGCTAAAAAAGCTATCATTCCAATCACTCCCTATAAAATTTTATTTGTTGTATTTTGCCTGGTTTTCATTCGATACCCCCGCCTTTTTCAATTATTCATTAAAAGCTGTTCCTCTATTCGGCGATAGGGGTATCTATATCCTATTCAATGAAAAATCCGCCTTTCCTTCAATGCAATCGTTAAATTTCTGTGATTCTTGTTTTTTTTTAAAACTGTGTTATACTTTCCACCTGTATATTAAACGAAAGGAAGTGTTTAAATGATAAAACACATATGCGAGGAGTCGTCCAGATGCCTCCAGTGCAAGAAACCCCTTTGCGAAGACGGATGCCCGGTAGGAACACCCATACGCGAAATGATCCGTCTTGTACAGGAAAACAGGATAAACGAGGCGGGCGAGATGCTCTTTGAGAACAATCCGCTTTCTGTAATATGCGGACTGGTATGCCCCCACGAGTCATTTTGCGAAGGCCATTGCATACTCGATCGGAAAGGCAATCCCATTCACATAGGGACTATAGAAAACTATGTGTCAGACTACTATTTGGACAAGGTCGAGTCAAAACTCTCAGTGGATCCCGATAAGAAGATAGCGATAATAGGATCGGGACCCGCAGGACTCACCGCGGCAATACTTTTGGCAAGGCAAGGTTTTTCTGTTACCGTTTTTGAATCCCATGAGAAGATTGGCGGAGTCCTTCGCTACGGAATTCCCGAATTCCGCTTGCCCAAAAGCATTCTCGACCGCTACTCCAATCTTCTCGAAAAGTTGAAAGTCAAGGTGAGACCAAACACCGTAATAGGCCCCGTACTAACTTTGGACGATCTGTTCCGCGACGGATACAAGGCCATTTTTGTGGCTACAGGAACCTGGAAACCCAGAAAACTGAACATTCCGGGTGAAAGCCTTGGGAATGTATTTTACGCAATAGATTATCTGAGAAGCCCGGAGACCCATGGAACAGGCGAAATAGTCGCTGTAATCGGAGGCGGCAATGTGGCTCTTGACTCGGCAAGGACAGCCGTAAGAAAAGGCGCAAAACAGGTAGTGGTCTTCTACAGGCGTCGCGAAAGCGACATGCCTTCAAGCAGCTACGAAATTAAATATGCAAAGCTCGACGGAGTCAGGTTCGAGTACAACAAAGTTCCGACTGCCATAACAGACCAAGGGCTCATGGTTGCGGGGGCAGAAATTGAAATAGACGAGGAAGGAAACGAAAAACTCTCGGTCATAGAGGAATCGGCAGAGCTTTTCAAGGCCGATTCGGTAATCATATCAATAAGCCAGGGGCCTCAGGCGAACATTGTCCGTACAGCCAGAGACATGAAGCTTGACCGCCTCGGACTTGTAATCACAAACGAAAGCGGCAAAACATCCAAGGAAGGCGTATTCGCCGCAGGCGATGTTGTGACGGGAGCCAAAACTGTGGTTGAGGCCGTTGCAATGACCAAGTCGATTGTCTGTGAAATTACGGAATACGTAAACTCACAAGAATGAAAAACCCCCCTGAAAACAAACCGTTTTCAGGGGGGTAACATATTCTAATCTATGAAATTCAGGTGCCTGCTCATTCTATATAGCGCAGTAAGCGCCTCTCCTACCTTTATGTCAGCTTCGGGCATGAATTTTCCGCTCTCGTATCCCACAAATACCTCTATGTCGGTAAGCGCGTTGACATGTCCGAGGGCCCATGCCTTTATGGCGGCGTGGTCCTCATATATAACTTTGTCGCGTTCTTCTACAATCTCTATCATTCGGTCCATTGTCCTGAATATAACAGCGGCCATCTCCTGGCGGCTTATCACCTGCTCGGGCTTGACGCTTCCGTCTCCGTAACCTTTAAGTATCCCTGCCTCGGTTGCGGCCAAAACGGTGTCGTGCCATTTGCTTTCTTCCGGAAGGTCTTTAAACTCTGCATCCGAATCAACTGAGTTCTTGTTTATTCCAAGAGTCTTGAGCAAAACTCCGCTCATCTCGGCACGGGTTATTCCCACATCGAGGTCCATTCCGTCGTCGAAAACTTCCTCAAGCATGAGCTTCTTGCTCATTTTCACGGCTGTTTCTGCCGCCCAGTGGCTTTCAGCCAATTCGGAAACATAGTCGCGCTTGTTTTCAACAATGGCGTAGCTTCCTGCCTGACTGTCCGATACCACCGCCACAATATCTCCGTCCTCGTTTTCTTCAAAGCTTGCCGGCACCGGCACAAACTCTCCTGAATAATCATCGAAGCGCACAGCTATTAGATTTGCCGCATCCAAGTCATCACTGTTTTCAACTGTCAGTTTTCTCTCGACATATGAATCGAATGTTTTAATTTCTTCCACGTCGCCATCGCTCATTTGCGCGCTTACTTCATAGGTTACTACAGGCGTTATCACTTCCCTTTCTTGCTTTTGCACTTCGGGCACATCCGATATCAACCAGTTGGATTTGACTGCCGTTTCTTCTCTGACGATAACCTCGCAGCTTTCCATGAATTCACCGCCTGATTCCGCATCCGCTTCTTCTCCGCTGTCCGGAACAAGCTCTGATACCGGAATCGCTATTGAATGTGATCTTGTTCCAAATTCAATAATTGTACCGGATGATTCTTCTCCATTTCCCTGTCCTTCTTCATTCTTCTCTGTCTGAACCAGCAACCATTCCCCGTCGACTATGCTTGTGACTTCGGGAACCGATGTGGCTTTTGTAAAGTCGTAGACTTCGCGGCCTTCATCGTCAGTCCCTGGTTCTGTTATTTCGGGATCTGCCTGGACTTCTATGCTTGTCACAGGCTTTTTGTCTGTCCTGAATGTATGGACTCCGCTGTATTTTACTCCTGCCGAATCCTCTGCATAGACTCTTGCGTAGTAGTTTGTGCTGCTCGAAAGGTTCCTGGCGGTGCTTATGAATTCTCCAGGCCCTGCAAGCTCGAAAAGTTCGTTGTGAAAGTCTTCGATCAAAGGCTCTGTCTTGTCTTTGCTCCAAACTAGACCGTACCTAAGTATGTCTCCTGAGGCCCCAAGCCTGTCTATGCTTGCCTTTACGGATGCGGCTCTTGTACCTACACCCTCCAGATTGACCCATGAAACCGCTATCGGGTTGACAACTTCGACCGTCCTTACGGCTTCCACTTCATTTGCGGCCTTGTCTCTTACCCTGTATGTAACAGAGTATCTACCAATTCTCGATGTGTCAACCGTGCTTTCCGAAGACACTTCTCCATCGATTCCGCTCGCGTCGTCGCTTGCGGTCGCTCCCGGGTCCTTATAGGCTCCATCGATATCAATCCTGTAGGGATTGTCTCCCTTTATGCTTATTGCCGGATCTGTCTTGTCTATATTTTTTATCTCGACTGTTTCCCTGTCTGTATTGCCCGCCTCGTCAGTTGCTGTGAATATGAAGCTTCCGTTGGTTGTGAACTCATGGCTTGTTGCATTTAGCAAGACGTTTGAAAGCCCGTCGTTTGCAGAGTCACTCGCCGCAACCCTTATGTTTCCATTGGTCCAGTCAGTGCTGTATTCCACTATCGATATGACCGGGGCAATCTTGTCGATCTTGGTCACTCCAAACGTTGCTTCCGATGTGTTTCCTGCAAGGTCTTCCGCTTTGAAAACATGGTTGCCGTTTTCTTCAATTTCAAATGTCCCTGAAAGCGCGGAGCTTGTTGTCCCGTCCGGAAGAAGAGTCCATCCGTAGGATTGGCTGTCGAATGCCGACCATGTCACAAACGCGCTCTCGCTTGTCCATTCTGTCGGAATTGTTCCTGAAACCTCAATTGAAGGATTTGTCTTGTCTATATTAGTTATTGTTACATCCCGGCTGTCTGTATTGCCCGCTTGGTCCGTAGCAATGAATGTAAAACTTCCGTTTGTCGTAAATTCATAGCTTTCAGCATTGAATGAAACCTCTGAAAATCCGTCTTTCTCGGAATCACTTGCCGAAACCGTTATGTTTCCATTGGTCCAGTCCTTGCTGTAGTCCTCTATTGAAACCGTCGGCGCAGTCTTGTCGATTTTTGATTCTGAAGAATCTCCTTCAGCTATGTTTCCGACATTGTCTACGCTCCTGGCATTTATGCTCAATGCCCCTTCAGAAGTTACAGAAAACGCTTCATTGTACTCTGTCCAATCCCCTAATCCCAATCTGTACTCCGTTTTTAAAACGCCGCTGCCTGAATCAGTTCCTGGAGTTATAGTTACCAGTGCGCTTCCGGTAGTCCATACTGCAGGATCAACAGAAATAGACGGCTTGGAAGGGCTGGTGTTGTCTATCCTTACAGTCGACTCGTCACATGAAGCCGAATTGTCTGCATTGTCCAGAGTTCTTGCTTCGACAGTGTGCTCTCCATCCTCTTCAAATGTCACTTTATCTGTGTAGACAGTCCATGCTCCGCCGTCTATCCGGTACTCTGTCTTTTTGACTCCGCTTCCCGAGTCAGTGCCTGCAACAACTGTAATCAAAGCGCTTCCCCTGGTCCAGCCTGCCGGCTCTACCAATATTGACGGAGCCGTGGGATTCGTGCCGTCAATTTTAATTGTCTTTGTACCGCTTGTGGCCGAATTACCCGCATTGTCAACCGTCCTTGCCTCAACCGTATGCTCCCCTTCGATTGAATATGAAAAAGACGACGAATAGTTTAACCATTCGCTACTGTCTATTCTGTACTCGGTCTTCTCAACACCGCTGCCTGAGTCTGTGCCCGGTGTTACGCTTATGGTTACGCTGCTTGTCCAATCCGAGGAACTGACCGATACCGAGGGTGTCGATGGATCAGTGTCGTCAACAACGCTTAAAGAAATATTCTTTATAAAATATAAGCCCCTTAAGTCCACCGTCTTTATTTGCGGAGACGTATTCCCGTATTCAAGAAGAGACGCATCCTTTACATAGAGCTCATTTCCGCTTATACCGAAACATCCTCCAATACTGTCAAGAAGAAGATAGTCGAAAGAATCATTGGAGTTGCCATCAGCCGTCGAAAGATAGCCAATTGTGTCTCCGTCTGATGCATCTAGTGAAACCTCGTCATTAGTTATAGTTATGTCAGTAGGTGCCACATTGGGCTCCTGAACGCTTACGCTTGCAGTAGCAGCCCGAGAATCCCGACCTGTTGAATCCGTAAGTTTATATGAGAAAGTGTCAACTCCCTCGTATCCTTCGTTCGGAATATATGTGAAGGAACCGTCCGTCTGATTCAAGGAAAGGCTTCCATGCGAAACATTGTTCACTATCGTCATGGAATAAGTATCCAGATTCGGATCGTAGTCATTTGCAAATATGCCTGAATATCTGTCAACAGCAAGAGTGGTATTTTTGTCCATTCCGTATGAGTCATCGCTAGCTATCGGAGCCGCCGGTTCGAAGGAAGCCGGAGCCGACTGCACATTTCCATACTCTACCATCGCCTGCGAATAATTGTAGAATCCGAATTTACCGGTCTGAAAATCACTGTCCGTAATCACATCAAATATTACTTCGTCATCTATCAATATCTTTATCCGACTGGATCCATAAATAAGCTTGAAGGTATAAAGAGTATTGGCAGTCCATCCGATATCTCCATAAGTTTCCGCAAGAATTTCCACTTCGCTTCCAGCGCAGCCCCATAAATCCGTACCAGTCGGAGCATTTACCCTCATCAGGCGGTAACCTTCAAGAGCAGGGCTTTGGGTGCTCTTTTTCCAGTCAAATAGATAAAAATCATAAGGATATGAATTACTTCCAGCAGGCTCCTTGAAACCAAATACAAAGCCGATGAAGTCATCGTCGCTTGTAGTCTTAACCTGTATGGTCCCCTGCACCACTTTATCAATAATGTCGTCAGGACTTACATAGAAAGTCGGATTGCCATTTACCGACTGGGTCACTGTTCTGTTTCCCTCTTCCAATGTCCAGGTACCGCTAGCCGATGCGCTTTTCTGTTCCCATGTGCTTAGGTCTATGTACTCCAGCCCCGCCGCACCCGCTTCTTTTGGTACAAAAGAAATCATCATCAGTGCTGCAAATATTATTGCCATGTTTTTCTTGATCTTATTCATGTCGTCCTCCTTGTTTGCTGAAATCATTGCAATATAAAACTTCCCCTTCGGAAACTGGCTGCCATTTCAGGCCCTGTAGTTTTGCGTCGCCATCTTTCGATGGTTTTGCCCTTCCCTTTGGAAGCATGTGTATATTTTGTCGATTATTGAGTCGGATTTTGTCGATATATATACTTATATTCTATAACACTGCCATCCGGTTTTAAAGTATTTTTTAATTTTCAGCAAAACAAAAACCCCTGGATGGGCGGCAAAAAATTAAAGAGCAGATTTCAGATGTCAGGTGTCAGATGTCAGGTGTCAGATGTCAGGTGTCAGGTGTCAGGTGTCAGGTGTCAGGTGTCAGATGTCAGATATCAGATATCAGATATCAGATGTCAGGAAAAACAAGGGTAAAGAAACAGCAAAAGCAGAAAACAAAAGAGCTTTCAGAAGCATTTGGTTTTTATACGCTTTTGCATTTGCTGACAACTGCAAACTGACAACTGACGACTGACGACTGGTTTTCAGTTTGCAGCGGGCAGTAGGCAGTTTGCAGTGAAAGATTAAGTAAAAAGGAATAATGCGGAAAATAAGAAAACACGAATCCGTCTAATGGCAGAATGACGAGGATTCTTTGGTTTCAAGGCAAAAAAGTGGGAAGTGGAACGTGGGAAGTAGAAAGTAGTAAGTAGTAAGTAGTAAGTAGAACGTGGAAAATAGAAAGAAAAAGCGTAAAGAA
>Ga0102925_1000054_pt1 | contig 52934 bp, 57 predicted proteins | sample SalPonR1_A_D1_MG_FD_78216 | JGI IMG/M metagenome (GOLD analysis project Ga0102925, IMG submission 78216) | Salt pond soil microbial communities from South San Francisco under conditions of wetland restoration - Salt Pond MetaG R1_A_D1_MG | ecosystem: Environmental > Aquatic > Marine > Intertidal...
ATACAGGAGGTGACTTTTGACGACACATGCAACGACGCTCCCCCCGATTGACCCGGAGCGCGCGGCGATCATCGAAGACTTTGGCGGCAAACTTACCGCGCTCGATCCGATCGGCGCGCAAGTCTCGGGAATAGACCTGTCCTCCAAGAACGCGCCGCCCCCCGAGGTCGTCGATGCTCTGGACCGCGAAATGGCATATCGCGGTTTTCTGGTGTTCAAGAACAACTCGCGGTTGGACCACGAGGACTTCTTGCGCGCCAGCTGTCTATGGGGCGGGAAAGAACTGCACAGCACGCATGGCGTTCACCCGGAAACACCGGACGGCAATCCCCATATTTTTCGCCTGTCGAACGACAGGCGCCACGGCATTCCCGATGTCGGCCCGCAATGGCACAATGACGGCAGCTTTCTGCCCGCAACGTTTTCCCATTCGGGCTATCACATCATCCGACCCGCCGAAAAAGGCGGGGGCACCCATTTCGCACACCAGGGCCTTGCCTTCGCGGCGCTGCCCGAAGATCGGCAAGAACGCTGGAGCCGCCTGTTCTCGGTGAACTCGGCCTCAGGGGTGGTGCATCCCCTGGTTCACACGCACCCGGTTTCGGGGCAAAAATGCATCTGGCTGCATCTGGGCATGACCGGCGCGGTGATCGAAAAACTGCCCGACCGGGATGGCTTCAGCCTGCTGCAGGCCGACGACCTGAAGCAACTGTGCCACGCGTATAACGACATCCTGAATGCCGGTCTGACCAATGGCTACGCGGTGGCCTATGAATACCACGAGAACGATTGCGTCTTCATTGACAATCTCGCAGTCGCGCATCGCGCGGCCCCGGAGGCGCATATGCCGGTCGAGCAACAGGGGTTGCGGATCATGCATCGCAGCACGGTGAAAGGGATTCAGGACCTCGCACCATCCTTCGGCCTGCCGCAGCATGTGGATATCGATGGCCCAAATCCGATCGGTGAGGGTGTCTGGCAAGGCGGAGGTGTCGGCTTTCGCTGGGACGAAGGCATCCCGATGCGGAACTAGAGCGGGCCGCATTCATTTGCTGTCTCGCGACCCGCTCTATCCGTCTGAAGCCGCATCTTTTAGGCGGGCAAAACCGGTTCCGCTTTTTGCCCGCTGTGATCAGGAACCCGGGCCGTCACCGCGGCAACCGCGGCGGTGGCAAAGCGTCATGCCTTGCCATAGCCACCCGCGGTCGGGGTGACGACCACCACCGCATCGCCTTCGTTCATCTGCGCTTGGTCAGCGGCCTCCAGCGTTTCGACACGGCCATTCGCGCGGTGAATCTCGGTGCGGCCCACACGGCCGGACCCGCCGCCTTCCAGCCCTTGGGGCGCGCGGCCGCGATGCGATGACAGGATCGCCAGTTCCATGTCTTCCAGGAACCGGATGCGGCGGGTTGTGCCATCCCCGGCCCTGTACGCGCCGTCCCCGCCGGAGCCTGCGTCAACTTCGAAACTTTCCAGAAGAACCGGATAGCGAGTTTCCAGAACTTCCGGGTCTGTCAGGCGCGAATTCGTCATGTGAACATGCACAGCCGATGTTCCGGCAAAGCCACTGCCATCGTTCCGGACCCCGGCCGGGCTGCCGGAACACAGCGTTTCGTAGTATTGGTGGCGGTCATTGCCGAAAGTCAGGTTGTTCATCGTGCCCTGGCTGTTGGCGATGGCGCGCAGGGCCCCGAACAAGGCGTTCGTCACGTGCTGGCTGGTCTCGACATTGCCGGCAACGACGGCCGCAGGGTAGCGCGGGGCCAGCATGGAGCCGTCGGGGATCACGATCTTCACCGGACGCAAACAGCCCGCATTCATCGGGATCGGAGCCTCGACCATCACGCGGAAGACATAAAGGACCGCCGCCCGGGTCACCGGCTCGGGTGCATTGAAGTTGTTCTTTTGCGCCTCGGAGGTGTCGGTGAAATCCACCACCGCTTCGCCCTTGTCGCGGTCCACGGTGATCTTGACCCGGATCGTCTGTCCGGTGTCGGTGGGGTAGTCATACTCTCCATCCGACAGCCGGCCGATCACGCGCGAGACTTCCGCGGCGGCGTTGTCCTGCACGTGCCCCATGTAGGCCTGCACCACCTCCAGCCCGAATTGGCCGATCATGGCGCGCAGCTCGGCCATGCCACGGGCATTGGCCGCGACCTGCGCCTTGAGATCTGCGATGTTCTGGTCGGGATTGCGGGCAGGGTAGCGGTGGTCGGTGAGGACCTCACGGATCTCCATTTCGCGGAAGCGCCCACCCGAGACCAGAAGGACATTGTCGAAAAGCACGCCTTCTTCTTCCACGCTGGTCGCCCGCGGTGTCATCGATCCGGGGGCGACGCCGCCCACATCGGCGTGGTGTCCGCGCGAGGCGACCCAGAAGAGGACTTTCTTGTCTTCTTCGTCGAAGACGGGCGAGACCACGGTGATATCGGGCAGGTGTGTGCCGCCGTTGTAGGGCGCGTTCAGTGCATATACGTCGCCGGGCTGCACATTGCCTTCGTTCTGGCGGATGATCGTTTCGACGCTGCGATCCATGGAACCAAGATGCACCGGCATATGCGGTGCATTGGCGACCAGTGCACCATCGGCGTCGAACACGGCGCAGGAAAAATCCAGCCGTTCCTTGATGTTGACCGAGCGCGCGGTCTTTTGCAGCGCCACCCCCATCTGTTCGGCTATGTTCATGAAGAGGTTGTTGAAAACCTCCAGCAGCACCGGATCGGCCTCTGTTCCTATTGCTCTGGCGCGCTGCGCGGCTTCGGTCCGGGTCATCATGACATGATCGCGCGCTGTGACCTGTGCTTGCCAGCCCGGTTCCACAATGATGGTCTGGTTCGGCTCAATGATCAGCGCAGGGCCTTTGACGGCCTGTCCCGGCGCGATGGCGGCGCGGCGGATGACGGCGGCGTCAGTTGTCTGCCCGCCGGAAAACACCGGAACTGTCGCCTCGACCTCCGGGGCCCCTTGGGTGGTGCGCATCGGCTCTTCCGGATCGGCCGCGGTTTCGGCCGCGCGCCCTTCGATCTCGGCGGCTTCGATCACCAGCCGTGCATCGGGATCCGTGAAGCCGAACTCGGCCTTGTGCGCGGTCTCGAAATCGGTGCGGGCCTTGTCCAGGTCACCCTCCCATCGGATCGGCAAGGCGGTATCGGTCCCGGCATAGCGCAGATGCAGACGCGGAATCATTTCGGTCCAGTCCTCGGCGACGCCCTGCGCGGCCAGGGCTGCTGCCACATCGGCGCGCAGATCCTTCAAGGTTGTCTCAACCACGGCGACGGTCTCTGGCGACAGATCCGACTCCATGCCGCGCTGGCGTGCCTCGGTCACGCGGGCAAGGCCGATACCATAGGCCGACAGCAAACCTGACAGCGTGTGCACCAGCACCTTTGTCATCCCCAGTGCGTCGGCGACAAGGCAAGCATGCTGCCCGCCCGCGCCGCCAAACGCGTTCAGGAGGTATTTCGTCACATCATAGCCGCGCTGCACGCTGATCTTCTTGATGGCATTGGCCATGTTCTCGACCGCGATGCGCAGGAATCCCTCGGCGACATCCTCTTGTGTCTTGCCGTCACGGTCCGCGATCTCGGCAAAGGCGCGCGACACCACCTCCCGGTCGAGCAGCTGGTCCTGGTCGGGGCCAAAAATGGCGGGAAAGAACTCGGGCTGCAATTTGCCCAGCATCACATTGGCGTCGGTGACCGTCAGCGGGCCGCCCCGCCGATAGCAGGCAGGGCCCGGGTCGGCGCCCGCGCTGTCAGGGCCGACACGAAAGCGCCCCTCGTCGGCGTGCAGGATCGACCCGCCCCCGGCGGCAACCGTGTGGACCTGCAACATCGGGGCGCGCATCCGCACGCCGGCCACCTCGGTGTCGAAGGCGCGTTCGAATTCGCCGTCGAAATGCGCAACGTCAGTGGATGTGCCGCCCATGTCGAAGCCGATCACGCGGTCTTCACCCGCGATCTGCCCGGTGCGCGCCATACCCACCACGCCGCCCGCCGGACCCGACAGGATTGCATCGCGCCCCTTGAACCGATCGGCGGCCGTCAGCCCGCCGGAGGACATCATGAATTGCAGCGTTGGTCCGTCCTGATCTGGCGGGGTCGCGCCAAGCGCGCGGGCCACCCGGTCCACGTAACGCGACAGGATCGGCGTCAGATAAGCGTCCACCACGGTCGTGTCGCCGCGTCCCACCAGCTTGATCAGGGGGGAAACCTCGTGGCTGACCGACACCTGTCCGAAACCGATTTCATGCGCAGCCTCGGCAAGCAGGCGTTCGTGGTCCGGTGCCTGCCAAGCGTGCATCAGGACAATGGCCACCGCGTCGATCCCGTCGTCACGCGCCGCCTGCATCGCTGCGCGGGCCGCCCCGAGATTCAATTCTTGTTCCACGATGCCGTCTGCGCGCACACGTTCCTCGATATCCACAACCCTGTCATAGAGGAGTTCTGGCAGCAGGATTTCCTTCGCGAAGATGTCGGGCCGGGCCTGGTACCCGATTCGCAGCGCGTCGCGGAACCCCCTGGTTATCAGAAGCAAGGTCCGGTCACCCTTGCGCTCAAGCAACGCGTTGGTGGCCACGGTCGTGCCCATGCGCACTGTTCCAACGCGCTCCGGCGGAATCGCACCGGGCGCGACATCCAGAAACCGGCGGATGCCCTCGATCGCGGCATCGTCATAGGCGCCAGGGTTTTCCGACAGAAGCTTCATCGCCTCCAGGGACCCGTTCGGCGCGCGCCCGATCACATCGGTGAAGGTGCCGCCACGGTCTATCCAGAAATCCCAGCGGCCTGCCTGTTGGTTTTGCATGCTTCGCACCTTTGCTTATCATTCGTTCAGGAAATGTTGACAAATTATCAATGTCTCGTCAACATCCTGTCATCCGGGTCAAGGGTGGCTGGCCCGGTCCCCCACAAAGCCGCCCGCAGAACTGGGAGACGACAATGACATTTACTGCCTTTCGCGGCCTGGCTGCCGCGCTTGCCACTTCGGCCCTTGCCTTGCCCGCTGCTGCACAAAGCTGGGACATGCCCACGCCCTATGGCGACAGCGTGTTTCACACTCAGAACATCCTGGAATTCGCCGCCGACGTCGAAGCGGCGACCGACCTGGACATCACTGTCCATTCCGCCGGGTCGCTTTACGCGCATCCGGAGATCAAGGATTCCGTCCGCCGCGGGCTCGCGCCCATGGGCGAGACGCTGATGAGCCGATTGGCCAACGAAGATCCGATTTTCGCCATCGATTCGATCCCCTTTCTTGCATCAAGCTATGACGAAGGCCGGGCGCTCTGGGACGCATCGCGCCCCATGGTCGAGGAAAAGCTGACCGCACAGGGGTTAACATTGCTTTTCGCGGTCCCCTGGCCCGGACAGAGCCTGTATTCTCAGGAGCCGATCAACAGCACTGCTGATCTCGAAGGGGCCTCTTTCCGCGCGTATAATGCCGCGACCGAACGGCTGGCACAGTTGATGGGCGCCGTGCCGACGCAGATCGAAACCGGGGACATCCCGACCGCCTTCAGCACCGGCCGGGTCGCCGCGATGATCACGTCGCCGTCGACGGGCGTGTCAAGCCAGGCATGGGATTTCACGTCGCATTATACCGATACGCAGGCGTGGTTGCCCAAGAACATGGTGATCGTGAACACGTCCGCCTTCGAGGCCCTGGACGACGCCACGCAGGACGCAATCATGACCGCCGCAGCCGAGGCTGAAACCCGAGGCTGGGAAATGTCGGCCGCCGAGACCGCCGAAAAGATCGCCACGCTGGAAGAGAACGGCATGACCATCACCGACCCGTCCGAGACGCTGTCATCCGAGCTGGCCGAGATCGGCGAGACCATGACCAGCGAATGGCTGGACGATGCCGGGGATGACGGCCAACAGGCCATCGATGCCTACCAGTCCAGCATCTCCGACATGTGATGTGATGCGGGGCCTTCGGGCCCCGTATGTTTGCCAATTCTGCCAGGAGAGTTTGCCCATGCGCCGCATGCTGGACCGCCTCTACGAGATTGCACTGTGGTTGGCCGCCATGACCTTCGCCCTGATCGCAGTGCTGGTGCTGGCCCAGGTTCTCGGGCGGCTGACCGACCGTGTGGCGCGGTTCCTGGCGCTGCCGCCGCCAGGCTTGACGATCCCTTCGCTGGCCGAATTCGGTGCGTTTCTCTTTACCGGCGCGGTGTTCCTGGGCCTTGCGGGAACATTGCAGGCGGGCAGTCATGTTCGTGTCAAGCTGCTGATCCGATCCCTGCCGGAAGCACCCGCGCGGTGGCTGGGCGCGGCGGTCTGCCTTCTGGCCGCCGGGCTGGCGGTCTTCGCCACCTGGTCGAGCGGATTGCAGGTCGTCGACAGCCTGAAATTCGGATCGGTCAGCTACGGCATGATCCCGATCCCGCTGGCGTTGCCCCAGGGTCTGATGACGGCGGGTCTTGCCCTGTTCGCGATTGCGCTGGTCGATTCGGCCGTGACCCTGGCCAGGGGCGGGCAGGCCGGCTTTGACCTGGCCGAAACCAGAACCGAGCGGGGGAACTGATGGAAATCGCGACACTGGCCCCGATCCTTTTGGGGGTTCTCTTCGGCACGCTGGCGCTGGGGCTGTGGGTCGGGTTCGCCCTGATCGCGGTGGGCCTGGTCGCGATGATCCTTGCCGCACCTGCTCCCGCCGAGCTGGTCTTCGCCACCAAGGTCTGGGGCGGCTTGTCTGTCTGGGGGCTGACGGCGCTGCCCATGTTTATCTGGATGGGTGAAATCCTCGTCCGCTCGCGCCTGTCGTCGGACATGTTTTCGGGCCTGGCACCCTTCACCGCGCGCCTTCCGGGCAGGCTCTTGCACGTCAACGTGCTGGCCTGCGGACTGTTCGCCGCGGTCTCCGGATCATCGGCGGCCACCACGGCCACCATCGGGCGCATGTCCCTGCCGGAACTGAAATCCCGCGGCTACGACGAGCGCATGGCGATCGGCAGTCTTGCCGGCGCGGGCACTTTCGGTTTTCTGATCCCGCCCTCGATCATCCTCATCGTTTACGGTGCCGCGACAGAGCAATCCATTGCGCGGCTCTTTCTGGCCGGCGTCATGCCCGGCGCGCTGCTGGCGGGACTTTTCGTCGGCTGGATCATGATCTGGTCGTTGCTGAACGCTGACCGGATGCCCGTGGCGGAGCCCCCCACCGACCGGCGAGAGGCGCTGGGCGCGATGGCGCGGCTGCTGCCGGTCGTGGCGCTGATCGTGGCGGTGATCGGCTCGATCTATCTGGGCATCGCCAGCCCGACCGAAGCGGCGGTTATCGGGGTGACCGGGGCGATCCTTCTGGCCTGGACCACCGGCGGGCTGTCTTTGCACGGGTTGGCTGACAGCCTTCGTGCGGCCACGCTGACCACCTGCATGATCGCCTTCATTCTTGCGGGGGCGTCCTTTCTGACAGTGGCCATGGGCTATACGGGTATCCCGCGCGAACTGGCGCGCATGATCGGAGAGATGGGCCTGTCACAATACCAGTTGCTGGCAATGCTCACGCTGTTCTTCATCATCATGGGCATGTTCCTGGACGGTATTTCGATTGTCGTGCTGACGGTCTCGATCTTCCTGCCCATGGTAACGGCGGCTGGCATCGATCCGATCTGGTTCGGGGTGTTTCTTGTGTTGGTCGTGGAGATGAGCCAGATCACCCCGCCGGTCGGCTTCAATCTTTTCGTGATCCAGACCATCACCGGACGCGACATCTTTGCCATCGCCCGCTATGCCATACCCTTCTTTCTCCTGTTGGTGCTCGCCACGGCGATCCTGTCGGTCTTTCCGCAGATCGCGCTGTGGCTGCCCTCAACCATGATGTCCCGGTGAACCTGCCATGACCAAGTCAAACCGCAACGGCGTCGGACCGATTGTCAGCTCGGCGCATCTTGCGCAATCCAGCCTGCCGGAACTGTCCGAGGTCGAATACGCGCTGACCATGACAAACCACGCCTTTCACCGCTGGATCGTCCGCTGCATGGACGCAGCGGGTGCCCCTGGAATGGCCCCCCTGGAGGTGTTGATCCTGCACCAGGTTAATCACCGCGACCGCGAAAAGACCCTCGCCGATATCCGGTTGGTCCTGCATATAGAAGATACGCACCTGATCACCTACGCGCTGCGCAAGCTGTCGGAGCGCGGGCTGGTGCGCACGGCCCGCAAGGGCAAGGAAAAGTCGGTTGGCATTACCGATGAGGGCCGCGCGCTCTGCGACCGGTACCGCGAGGTCCGAGAGGCGTTGCTGGTCGATCTCGCCCAGGAACTGGGCTTCAAACCCGAAGAGATGTCGCGCCTTGCCGCGCTCTTGCGGGCAATCTCGGGCAGCTACGATCAAGCCGCGCGCGCGGCCACGACGATTTGAAGCTGTTCGCGGCTCTGGCCGCTTGGGGGCGCTGGCTGCTGGTCGCCGGATTGGTGGTGGGGATCGCGGTGCCCCCGCTGGCGCGGGGTATGGCCCCGGCGATTGTGCCCTTCATCGCGGTCATGCTTTGTCTCGCCGCCCTGCGCGAAGGGCCTGTAGCCGCCATGCCCTCCCGCGCGGCTCTGCCGCGCACCCTGGCGGTTGTGGTGGGGCTGCAATGTCTTTTGCCGCTTGCAGTCGGCGGCGGGTTTTGGGCGCTTGGTTGGATGGGACACCCGCTGGCTCTTGCCGCGGTGTTGGCCATGGCGGCCTCCCCCATCACCGGCTCGCCGGGTCTGGCCGCCATGTCGGGGGCCGATGTCGGTGCATCCTTGCGGCAATTGTCGCTGGGCACCGCCCTTTTGCCGCTGACAGCCGCACCGGTTTTCGCGCTGTTGCCGCTTTTTCCCGATCCTTTGGCACTTCTGAGCGCGGTGGCGCGGCTTTTGCTCATCGTCGGTCTGGCAGGTGGTTTGGCGTATTGGTTGCGCCGTGCCTTTCCCGCGCTGGCAGAGGCCCGGGCGCGGCCCGCTCTCGACGGGGCGATGGCGCTGGCCATGGGTCTCGTCGTGATCGGCCTGATGTCCGAGATCGGCCCGGCCATTCTCGCATCCCCCGGCAGGCTTGCCCTCACACTGGCCTTTGCAGTGGCGCTCTACCTGGTCCAGAGCTTTGGTGCCTGGACCGCGACGCGCCGGGGCTTTTCGGTCAGCGAAGCCGGTGCCATCGCCATTGCTGCGGGCAACCGCAATCTGGCCCTGTTCCTGACCGCGGTCCCCGAAGAGGTGTTTGCCCCGCTGATGGTCTTTGTCGGTTGTTACCAGATCCCGATGTACCTGACCCCGTTCTTCATCGCGCGGCTGCGTCGCGACTAGGGGCATCGCAACGGAACGTTTTGCTGGTGCGCGCCCCGGGTCAGAAATCTCCGTCGATCAGGCGCTCCGCCCGGTCCAAATCCGCTGGCAGCGTGATCTTGAAATTGCGCTCGTCCCCGCCGACGATCTGCACAGTCAAACCGGCCAGCCGCGCCACCTCGACATCATCCGCCACCGGGGTTGGCAGTTGCTGATGCGCGCTGAGAATCGCGTCATACCGGAAGGCTTGCGGCGTCTGGGCGCGCCACAGACCGGTGCGATCAACCGGGCTGGTGGCATATCCATCGACGGCTTTCCACATTGCGTCAACCACCGGCAAGGCCGCAAATGCCCCGTCACATTGGTCCAGTGGCGCAATCACGCGTTCGATGAGATCAACCGGACAAAAGGGCCGAGCCGCGTCGTGGATCAGAACGTGATCCGGCGCTTGTGCCGAAAGGCTCTGCAAACCCAGCGCGACCGATGCAGAGCGGGTGGTGCCGCCGGGAACTGGTGGAAGAATCCTGTCATCAGTCGTGCCTTGAAGCGCGGTTTCATAAAGCTGCTGGTCGTCGGCATGGATCACGGTGCGCACATGCGAAATCAGCGGTGACGCCAAAAGCGCGTCGATCGTATGTGCCAGCACCGCGCGACCGCGCAGGGGAAGGTATTGTTTCGGGGTGTCGCGCGCCATGCGTTGCCCCCGCCCCGCGGCCACGATGAGAGCTGAAATGGTCAAAAGAGGATTCCAGTATTTGTTGCAAGGCGAAGCCTGGAGAGAGGCACGGTACTCTTTCCAGAGATGAGGCGTCCTGAGTACCGCGCCATTGCAGCGCGGCGCAAGCTGTCGCGCAGGCCTTGATGATGAGCCGATACATTCAGCGACCTCAACTCCCATGCTTGCCCCCGGAGCGCGATTTGAGGCCGGTTGAGCGGGGTCGACAGGCTGTCGAATCCGGACCCGAGAGGCGCCAGAGCGGTGATCGCCCATGCCAAGCCTCAGACGAATGCGCGTGCCGCGCCCCTTGCGGAACGCGGCTGTTTCGGGTGCGCTGTCTCTTAGCGTTCTGCGGCCTTGCGCAGAATGTTGCTGATCTTGCGCGACTTCTCGGATTCGGTGTCACCTGCATGCATGATCGCATTGATGGTGTTGATCTCGCCAAGGGTCAGGTTCGCGATGTCTGCAACGTCCATCTGCATCACGGTCAGATCATTATAGAGCGCGCCTGTCAGCATGTTCAGTTCTTCCTCCATTGCGAAGCCCGGGCTGGCAACTGAGAAGCTGAGTGCGGCGGCGGCTGCGATTTTTTTGAAAGTGTCAGTCATTTTTTAATCCTTCTCGTGATGATCGCCGGGATTTTGCCCGGCCCATCCACATCCTTGCAGGTGCGGTTGCCCAAGCGAAATAACGATACGATCATCACGACATCACCGGGGCGTGTGCCATGTTTACTTTTCCCCGGCTGTGCGGTTTGCCATGGCGGCATTTTATTTAGCTTCTTGATATTAAATATATTTATTGAAGTCGATTGTTTCGACGCACTCACGTTCGGTGAGCCAGGTCACAGAAAATCGGCTGAGAATGCATGGATTTCAAATCCCAACGATTTGGTGAACCGCGACCCGGAAACAAAGCTGTCGCCGCCGTGAAAAAAAGCGACGGCCCGTGACCGTCGCTTTCATCCGATTGCCGGTATTTTCGAAAGTCAGGCTTCAAAAAAGACAAGAGAAGTGCCGTTCAGGCAATGCAATGTTGTGCCTTTGACAGTCAGGATGTGGCCCAGATGGCTTGCGCATCGGCGACAATGGCATTCGATGGCTGCCGAGTCATCCGCCATGTCCGCGTACGCATCGTCGATCGAGGTGAGAACGGTTGTTGGTCTTGCCTGCGAAAAGAAAGCCCATCCGATATCGAAATGCGGAACCTTCCACTGGGAATCGAAATTGACAAGATCGCAGCCTTTGCAGCTGTAGTGCCCTTCGGCCATTTGGAATGCGTTGAGACTCGTATGCGGCACCTCGGTCCGGCCCAGGCGCAGCACGGCATATTCCTGCTCGGTGAGCCGCGAGCGCCACGCCTCATCGCTGCGCGTGATTTCGTAGGTGAAGTCGATGTTGCTTGCGCGCGCGCTGGCTGGAAGGGCCGGCGCGGCAAGAATCGTGGCGACGGGAAGTGTACTGGCCGTCGACAGGAAGGCCCGTCGTGTCAGGTGTGTTGGAATTTGGTTGGCGTATGTCATGAAACTGGTCCTTTTCGCTGGGGATAAGTCTGACCACCACTCTGCTGGCAAAGTCCCTCTGTTTGAATTCACGCTTTGGACACAGGGCCTCTCGCAAAATTGGCAGGTCGGTATCAGCCCTTTGGCCAATTGGGTGGCCAAAGGGCACAGGGGCGGCGCAATCCATGATTTTCAAGGGCTTACGCCAGGGGAACCCGAGGGACGCTGACACCGTCACGTGAAGGCGCCTCTGATGCGGCAATGCTCGACAGCATATCAATATAATGTGACGATCTGGGTGAAGCGAGCCTGAGTCTCCCCGCCGGGTCTCGTGTGCCGGCAATAATTTTGTCGGAGATTTTCCAAAAATCCGGAACGCTTGGTGACTAGGTCACCAAGCGTTCCGGATGGGGCATGCAACACACGCGCCATCAATTCTCGATGGAGTGAGACATGACAACCAACATGGGAAAAATCGACCGCGGTTTGCGGCTCGTTATCGCGGCGACACTTTTGTTTCTCGCCTTAGGCACCGCAATGCTCGGATCCGGGATCCTGTTCGTCCTGGCGCTGATTGTCGCGGCGGTGTTCACGCTGACGGCTTTTGTCGGCAATTGCCCTCTTTATAATATTGTGGGCCTCAAGACATGTCAGAGCTGCTGATGATCGAGACAGCTTTTACCCCTTGGGCTTCACTCGCGGGCGGCGTTCTGATCGGCGTCGCCTCCACTCTTTTGATGTTGTTCGCCGGACGTGTCATGGGCGCGACCGGCGTTTTGGCCGGGGCGTTTCAACCCGCGTCCGGTCAGGAGTTCGCATGGCGTGCGGTGCTCTTGGCTGGAATGGTGACCGGGCCGGCGGTCGTCTGGCTGATCTCCGGTGAGATGCCTGCAATCGAAGTTCCGGTTTCGACCACCGCGCTTGTCATTGGCGGTCTGATTGTCGGTGTTGGCGTCACGTTCGGCTCGGGCTGTACGTCAGGGCACGGCGTCTGCGGCATGGCGCGGCTGAGCCCGCGCTCCATCGTGGCAACAGTGACTTTCATGGCCGTCACGTTTGTCACCGTGTTCATCGTTCGCCATTTGATCGGAGGCTGAGGACCATGAAGTTAATCGCAATATACCTGATCGGCGTGATCTTTGGCGTCGGCATCTCCATCTCGGGCATGGCCAACCCCGCCAAGGTCATCAATTTCTTCGATATCGCCGGGATCTGGGATCCCTCCTTGATTTTCGTGATGGGCGGCGCGCTGGTGACCACCTTCATCGGTTACAAGCTGGTGTTCGGGCGCGCGGCGCCGGTGTTCGAAGACAGCTTCAATGTGCCGACGTCCCGCACCATCGACGCCCGGCTTATCGGCGGTTCGGCCATTTTCGGCATCGGTTGGGGCATCTCGGGCTTCTGTCCGGGCGGGGCCTTGCCTGCTCTGGGAACGGGCCGGTGGGAGGTGTTCGCCTTCACCGCAGCCCTCGTGGTCGGGATATTTCTGGCCAAATTCGCCCAGTCACTCGCCGCGCCGCGCGCGCAAGCACAGACCTGAAACCGTTTCCGGAGGAGACACGTCATGCCCGATTACCCCGTAAAGACCGACATCAAGCCTGAGGTTCAGGCCTTCTTCGACGAGGCCACGAACACGATCAGCTATATCGTGAAGGACCCGTCATCCAACGCCTGCGCCATCATCGATAGCGTGATGGATATCGACTATGCCGCCGGGCGCATCACCTATGATCATGCCGATGAACTCATCCGGCAGATCGAGGCACAAGGGCTCAAGCTCGAGTGGATCATAGAAACGCATGTGCACGCCGATCATCTGTCCGCAGCGCCCTATATCCAGCAGAAACTGGGCGGAAAGATCGGCATCGGCTCCAAGATAATGGTCGTGCAGAACACCTTCGGCAAAGTCTTCAACGAGGGCACCGAGTTCCAGCGCGACGGCAGCCAATTTGACGCGCTGTTCGAGGACGGCGATACCTATGAAATCGGCAACATGCAGGCTTTTGCCATGTATACGCCCGGCCACACGCCGGCCTGCATGGTCCATGTCATGGGGGATGCCGCCTTTGTGGGCGACACTTTGTTCATGCCTGATGGTGGCTCTGCCCGGTGCGATTTCCCCGGTGGCAGCGCAGAAGACCTGTATGAAAGCATCATGAAAGTTCTGGCCCTGCCCGACGAGACACGTCTCTTCATGTGCCACGATTATGGTCCGAACGGCCGCGACATCGCGTGGGAAACCACCGTTGGTGAAGAAAAGGAACACAATATCCACGTTGGACGCGGCAAAACCAAAGAAGATTTCATCACGTTCCGGACCGAGCGTGACGCGACGCTCGCCATGCCCAAGCTGATCATTCCATCGTTGCAGGTGAACATGCGCGCCGGCGAAGTGCCGACCGACCAGGATGGCAATCCGATGCTCAAAGTGCCGGTAAACACGCTGTAAGCGGATCTGGAGGACGGACAAATGCAACTGAGGAAAATCAACGAAAAGGTCACGGTCAGCCCACAGATCACTGCTGCGGACATGGCCGCGATCAAGGCAGAGGGCTTTCGCGCCATCATCTGCAATCGTCCCGATGGGGAAGGGGTTGATCAACCCTCGTTCGAGGAGATCGAGATCGCTGCCAAAGCAGCCGGTCTAGAGGCACGCTATGTGCCGGTTCAAAGCGGCATGGTCAAAGACGATGATGTCGCCGCATTTGGCGCCGCCCTCAAGGAAATTCAACGCCCTGTGCTGGCGTATTGCCGCACCGGCACGCGGTCCGCGACGCTCTGGTCTTTCCACGAATCCAAGAAGCGTCCCATGCCGGAAATCCTCGCGGCCACCAAGGCGGCGGGCTATGATATGAACGGTGTGGCACGTCGCATCGCCAATGGTGGTAAAACCCCGACCGACACGGGCGATGCGCATTACGAGGTTGTCATCGTCGGTGCCGGGGCAGGGGGCATATCGGTGGCCGCCAGCCTCAAGGCGCGCAAGGCCGGGCTGAAGATCGCGGTGATCGACCCGGCCGAAATCCATTATTACCAACCCGGCTGGACAATGGTGGGTGGCGGCATCTTCGATGCGCAAAGCACGGCAAAAACCATGGGCAGCCTTATCCCGAAGGGGGTACATTGGGTCAAATCCGCTGTCGCAGCTTTCGAACCCGCAAACAACGCCGTCATCCTGGATGGCTGCCGGGTGGTAAAATACGACCGTCTCGTGGTGTGCCCCGGCCTGAAGCTCGATTGGGACAAGGTCGAAGGACTTGAAGACACATTGGGTCGAAACGGCGTCACCTCCAACTACCGGTATGATCTGGCCCCTTACACCTGGCAACTCGTGCAGGAGATGAAGGAAGGCCGTGCGCTGTTCACGCAGCCGCCGATGCCGATCAAATGCGCAGGTGCCCCGCAAAAGGCCATGTACCTGTCTGGGGATGCGTGGTTCCGCAACGGTGCGCTGAAGGACGTCGATATCCAGTTCATGAACGCCGGCGGCGTGCTTTTCGGGGTCAAGGATTACGTCCCGGCCCTGATGGATTACGTCGAAAAATACGACGCGACGCTCAACTTCTTCCACAATCTCGTGGCGGTCGACGGTCCGGCGAAGACCGCGACATTCAAGGTGGCCAAGCCGGATACCGATCCGAGCGAAGTCACGATAGAGTTCGACATGATGCATGTCTGTCCGCCGCAAACGGCACCCGACTTCATCCGGGTGTCGCCGCTGGCAGATGCAGCCGGGTGGGTCGATGTGGATCAATCCACCCTGCGCCACAAGGAGTTCGACAATATCTGGTCGCTTGGTGATGTCATGAATGCGCCCAATGCCAAAACAGCGGCCGCGGCCCGCAAACAGGCGCCCACCGTGGCCGACAATATAATTGCGGATATGGCCGGGCGGTCTGCCGTGGCGCAATATGACGGCTATGGATCCTGCCCCCTGACGGTGGAACGCGGCAAGATCGTGCTCGCCGAATTCGGCTATGGCGGTGCGCTAAAGCCAAGCTTCCCATCTTTTCTGCTGGATGGAACCAAACCAAGCCGCGCGGCTTGGTTTCTCAAGGAAACAGTGCTGCCGCCCATCTACTGGAAGGCGATGCTGAAGGGTAAGGAATGGATGGCCAAACCCGAAAAGCTCAAAGTCGCGGCCGAGTAACAGACAAGCCTTTGTTGCGCACGCCCCTCATGCGCGATGACCGGTGGGTGGAGCGTGTTCGCTCCGCCCACCCCTTTTTCTGGAAGACGAAATGATCGAAAATCTTCGCCGCTATGTTCCGGTCCTGGACTGGGGCCGCACTTACAACCGCAGCGCCTTTTCAAACGACATGATCGCGGCGGTGATCGTGACGATCATGCTGATCCCGCAATCGCTGGCCTATGCCTTGCTGGCCGGTTTGCCGCCAGAGGCAGGGATCTACGCCTCCATCGCCCCGATTGTCCTTTATGCGATCTTCGGAACAAGCAGGGCGCTGGCTGTCGGGCCCGTTGCCGTTGTCTCGCTTCTGACAGCATCCGCCATCGGGCAAGTGGCAGAGCAGGGCACGGCGGGCTATGCAGTGGCGGCGCTTACCCTTGCCTTCCTGTCCGGCGGATTTCTGGTGCTGATGGGTGTCTTTCGCCTCGGCTTCCTCGCCAACTTTCTCAGCCACCCGGTGATTGCGGGGTTCATTACCGCCTCCGGCATCCTCATTGCGACAAGCCAGCTGAAGCACATTTTGGGGGTCAGCGCATATGGCCATACATTGCCGGAAATGCTGGGGTCGATCTTTACCAACCTGGCAGAGATCAACTGGATCACCCTGGTGATTGGTGTTGCGGCGACCGGATTCCTGTTCTGGGTCCGCAAGAACCTCAAACCAACGCTTCGGTCGCTCGGCACACCTGCCCTGCTGGCCGACATCCTGACAAAGGCCGGACCTGTGGCAGCCGTCGTCGCGACAACGGTCGCGGTGTGGGGCTTCGGCCTCGATGATCAAGGCGTCAAGATCGTGGGCGATGTGCCGCAAAGCCTGCCGCCCCTCACGCTGCCGGGCTTCTCGCCCGATCTTGTCGGCGCGCTTCTGATGCCGGCGATTCTCATCTCGGTCATCGGCTTCGTGGAATCCGTATCTGTCGCACAGACGCTGGCCGCGAAAAAACGCCAGCGCATCGACCCCGATCAAGAGTTGATCGGTCTTGGCGCCGCCAACATTGGCGCGGCGTTCACAGGCGGGTATCCCGTCACGGGCGGATTTGCGCGCTCGGTTGTGAATTTCGACGCCGGGGCCGAAACCCCGGCGGCCGGGGCGTTCACGGCGATTGGTCTGGCCATTGCCGCCGTGGCCCTCACACCGCTGGTCTACTACCTGCCCAATGCAACGCTGGCGGCCACCATCATCGTCGCGGTTCTGAGCCTTGTCGACCTGTCGATCCTGCAGAAAACCTGGGGGTATTCCCGCGCCGATTTCACGGCTGTCGCGGCAACCATCGTGCTGACGCTCGGGCTGGGCGTGGAGGCCGGTGTCGCCTCCGGTGTCACGATCTCGGTCCTGTTGCATCTCTACAAGACATCAAGACCCCATGTCGCAGAGGTCGGGCTGGTTCCGGGCACCCAGCATTTCCGCAATATCCACCGTCACAAGGTGGAAACAACCCCCACGCTCGTGTCCCTGCGCGTGGATGAAAGCCTGTATTTCGCGAATGCCCGTTTCCTGGAGGACATGATCCAGAAACGCGTGACCAATGGCTGCGCGGTCAAGGACGTTGTCTTGATCTTTTCCGCGGTGAACGAAGTGGATTATTCCGCCCTCGAAAGCCTGGAGGCCATCAACCACCGGCTGCAGGACATGAACGTCGGCCTCCACCTGTCAGAGGTCAAGGGCCCGGTCATGGACCGGCTTCAACGGTCGCATTTCCTGGATGATCTGAACGGACGGGTCTTCCTGTCGCAATACGATGCCTGGAAAGACCTGGCAGGCAACATCACGCAAGAGGTATCAGAATGACAAGCTGGGATGAGCGGTACAAGACAAGCAGCTATCTTTACGGGACCGAGCCATCGCAGGCCTTGGTGTCCAACGCCCATGTGTTTCCGGCCAATTCACGCATATTGTGCGTTGCCGATGGCGAAGGCCGGAATTCGGTTTGGCTGGCCGAGCAGGGCCATCGCGTCACCGCTTGGGATGCTTCCGAAGTGGCTGTGGAAAAAGCCCGCAGGCTGGCACAAGCTAGGGGTGTCGATGTCGATTACACCCATGCAGATGCGGGTCACTTCGACTGGACAGAGCAGCAATACGATGTCGTGGTCGGTATCTTCATCCAGTTCGCCGCGCCCGATCTCAGGGACCGGATGTTCAAGGGCATGAAGGCCGCGACACGGCCCGGTGGCCTGATCTTCCTGCATGGTTACACCCGAGACCAAATCGAACATGGCACAGGTGGGCCACCATGTGCCGACAATCTTTACACCGAAGACTTGCTGCGGGACCGGTTCGGCAACACGCTGATCCACAAGCTCGAGGCTTACGAGACCTTCCTTTCCGAGGGCTCAGGACATTCCGGTCGCTCAGCCGTCGTGGACCTTGTCTGCGAGCTATGATCCCTGCCGCGCGGGTATCAACGCGTGTGCAGGCTTCAAGGTGTTTGTCGCCACGCGCGTCTATGACGCACCCACAGGCTCTCTCTGCAGCCCGCTGGAACGTGGCAGGTCGGTTTTTGCCTTTCTGTTGCAGGTAGATGCCCACGGCTTCCGACAAAAGCACAGATGAAGAGTTGACGGAGGGTCAGGGCGCGGTGCTGCTTCCACCAACAGCTTGTCCCATCCTGAGCATGTGGTGACCCGGCAGGTCAGCGGCTTTTCTGGCCCGTGCTGCAGCGACCCTTGGTGATTTGGTGCGCAGAGACTGCCCTATCCGAGGGGACGAATAGTGATGCTTCAGCTCTTTCGCGATACGTCGGCTGAAGTTGAAAACCCCGAATTTGGTGAAAGTGAACGGGCGTGAAAGGGTCGCCGACAGGGTCTACGACTCCGAGCTCAAGTCAAAAAGCCGGAGGGATGCCAATGAGTTATCCGAAGGTATGGTGCCCAGGAGAGGACTCGAACCTCCACGGCCTTGCGGCCACTGGCACCTGAAGCCAGCGCGTCTACCAATTCCGCCACCTGGGCAGGTGTCGTGGAGCGGCGTTTAAACCTGTCCCGGCAGGGTGTCAACGCACTTTTTCATGGCTCCGGACACGGGCTTTGCGGCAATCCTGCACCTTGCCCGCGCGGCATGACAGGGATAGGTATCGGTCAGGTTCTGACCGGGAGCAATCACATGACCAAACTCGTCACGATTTATGGCGGCTCTGGATTTGTCGGGCGGTATATCGCCCGTCGCATGGCGAAAGAGGGCTGGCGCGTCAGGGTTGCCGTCCGGCGTCCGCACGAGGCGATCTTTGTCAAACCCTATGGCGTTGTCGGTCAGGTCGAGCCGATCTTCTGCAATATCCGCAACGACATCAGCGTGCGCGACGCGATGCGCGGGGCGGATGCCGTGATCAACTGCGTGGGTATCCTGGCCGAGTCGGGCAAGAACACGTTCGAAGCGATCCAGTCCGATGGCGCCGATCGGGTCGCCCGGATCGCGGCCGAGACCGGGGTCCCGACGTTGGTGCATATCTCGGCCATTGGCGCGGACGCGGATGGCGACAGCATCTATCAACGCACCAAGGCGGAAGGCGAAAAGGCGGTTCTCGCGCATATGCCCAACGCCACGATCCTGCGCCCCTCCGTCGTGTTCGGGGCAGAGGATGAGTTCTTCAACCGCTTTGCCAACATGTCGCGCTTCGGGCCGATCCTGCCTGTTGTCGGGGCCGGTACGAAATTCCAGCCGGTTTACGTTGATGATATCGCCAAGGCGGCCACTCTGCTGACAACGGGCAAGGCGGCACCGGGCCTCTACGAGCTGGGCGGCCCGGATGTGAACACCTTCCGTGACCTGATGAAGCACATGCTCACCGTGATCCGCCGCCGGCGCCTGATCGTGAACATCCCGTTTTTCGCCGCCACGATCATGGGGGCGATGTTTGATCTGGTGAACAAGATCAGCTTTGGTTTGATCCCGGCACAGGTCACCCGCGATCAGGTCAAGAACCTGCGCAACGACAACGTGGTGTCTGACGGGGTAAAGACCTTCGAGGATCTGGGGATCACGCCAACGGCGCTCGAAGCGGTGCTGCCCGATTACCTTTGGCGCTTCCGCCCGTCGGGCCAATACGCGAATATCAAGGACAGCGCCAAGAATCTCCGTGTCTAGGTCCGGGGTTCTGGACCCTGTCCCGCAAAATCGGGTGTCGGCTTTGCATCCTGTGGGGCGCGGTCCCGACGAAAATCCGCCTGTGGCCGGTGGGTGTCAGCCCTGCCGCGCCAGCGACAGCAAACATCCGGAATTGCAGCATCCGGGTGGCGGACAGGGCGAAACGCTGGTCTGATTGCCAAGCCAGCCGATGCAGGTCTCGACCTGCGGACAGGCGCGACAGGCTGTAACCATATCGGCATATTCCGTCGAATTCAGCCGGTGCTCGGCCATCGCATCCGACAGGTTCAGACCCATCGCCTTGGCCACGCTCCGGGTCAGCCAGAAATGCAGGTCCGAGTTGCCCAAATCGGTGTGCGGCATCAGTCTTGCCTTTCGGATAGTCGTGTGAACCCTTCGGCGTTCAGGCATGTTTCGGGCGGTGGCGTGCCGGGCGCGTCGGCGTGCCGGGTCAACCAACGGGCGCATCCATCGACCCATGGGCAGGACCGGCAGCGCTGCACCATGTCGACCCAGTCTTGTTGGGTCATGTCGCCCCGGTTGAAGGCTTTGACCGGATCGACACCGCTGGTCCGGGCCATGCGCTGCACACGCCAGACATGCACCCCGGTGTCGCCCAAGGGGCGCCATGGGACCGGAGGCGTCGGGCCTGTCATTTTGCCTGCAAGTCGGCGAACATGTCGCCGTTGCGGCAGAAGTCCGGCAGCGCCAGCCGGGGTCCACTGCTGTCCAGAAGGCATTTGCACGCGGTTGGCTGGGTGCAGCCGACACACCGGTCTACCGCGGTTTCGAATTGTTCTTCGCTCAGCTCGGCCCGAAGACTCATTTCTTCGAGGTCCAGACCCTGCCGGTCTGCCATTCTGAGTACCATCTGCTTGTGCGCCAAGCGCTGCGAATCGGTGGACATGATATGGCTCCTCATTGATCTGGGGCCAAGGCTACGGATGCCGCGCCGCCGCAACATTGATGCAGGTCAAAGCGCCGCGATCAGAGGCCTGCCGCCGTGCGGCGCACGATTTCCATCCGCGACGTATTGGGCGGGTGGGTGCCAAGGAAACGGTTGCCGGGATCGGGGATGCGGTTGAAGAACTGCGCCCCCCGTACCGGATTGTACCCGGCCCGCGCGGTGATGATCGTGCCCAGCCGGTCCGCCTGCAATTCGAAGTCCTTCGAATAGGTGCGCGCGCCGAGCGAGGCTCCGATCTCTTCCGCCGATCGAACCGTCGTCGAATCGCCACCCCCCAGCGCCACCAGGCCCGACAGGATCACCGCGCCCACCGCCGCGTTCTGCTGGGTCTGGCCAAGATGCCCGAGCACGTGATGCGCCGCCTCATGGCCGACGACGAAGGCCAGCTCATCCGCGTTGTCCACCGACACGATAAGCGCGAGGTTGAAGGCAAGGATGGGCTGGCCAGAGCGGTCGACCGTTTGGAACGCGTTCGGCAATTGACCCGGACGGTCGTCCACGACGATCCGGAAATCGCAATTCGCCCCCGGGGCACGCTGGCGGCATTCGCGTTCGGCCACCGGCTCGACGGTCTGGACAACATCCACGAACTGCCGCGCCGCGATCCCGGCGCGGCTCCGCGCCTCCTGATCGGACATCTGCGGCTGACGTGCCTCGGGGCGCGACGGCGCCGGTCCGGGCTGCGGGGCGACGGGCACCACCTCGCAGGCCGACAGGGCGACACAGGCCAGAACGATGAACCAGCGCATCTTGGACATTCCTTGTTCCTCGACATGCAAACTAGGGTGCCCGGACCAAACCTGCCAGTGCCGAATACGTGACCTCAAAATCCTGCATGCGCCGCTTGGCTTTTGCCGACCGGGCAGGCTACGCTGGTGACATGTTTAGCATTGAACACGAATTCGACTCGACCGTGGTCACCCTCGTGGACGAAGGATCGGCGCCGTTGCAGGAAGACGTGATCGTGAACGGGTTCGAGGAATGTATCACGATCGAACAATACGATGCCCGCACCGACAAGGTGCACAGGATCACGCTTTCGCTGTCCCAGATGCGCGATTTGGCTGCCGCGATTTCCTTGCCCGAAGGGGTCTATTCGCGCCGGGAAAAAGCGGATTAATCCAGCCGCACCCGTTTGGTCCGCGCGCCGTGCCCCTGCACCAGCGTCAACCGTGTTTTGGCAACGCCCAGTGCCTTTGCAAGAAGCTTTATCGCGGCGGCGTTCGCCTTGCCATCCGCGGGTGGGGCGGTGACGCTGATCTTGATCACCCCGTCCTGTGACACCACCTTGTCGGCACGCGCATTCGGAGCGACCCGCATGGTCAGACTGATGCCCGGTACGGCAAGGCTGGCAAGACTGTTCTTCGACATGGTTTCGTCCTACCACAGCCGCAACCGCCGCCAAAGCTCCGGCCGCCTGATGCGCAGCCGATAACTGACGAAGGAACCGCAATGCCCGATGCGAACACAGCCGTTCTCGATTTTCTCCTCACGCGGCGGTCGCGCCCGGCCAAGCTTTTGCAGGCCCCCGCCCCGGATCGCGCGGAATTGATGCCGCTCCTGACGGCCGCGGCCCGCAGCCCCGATCATGGAAAACTCGAACCCTGGCGGTTTGTCGTTTTGCAAGGGGCCGGCCTGACACGCCTTGCAGAGGCGATCGGCCGACACGGGGCGGCGACAGGCCGCCCGCCCGAGGACATCGCCAAGGCCCGGCAACACTTCGAGGACAGCCCGCTCTGCGTCGCGGTGATCGAGGTCCAGAAACCCTCCGACAAGATCCCCGCCATCGAACAAAGCTACTCGGCCGGGGCCGTCTGTTTTGCGCTTCTGAACGCCGCGCTTGCCGCAGGCTGGGGCGCCAACTGGCTCAGCGGCTGGCCGGCGCATGATCCCGCCTTCTGCGAATCCGCGCTGGGGCTTGCCGAAAACGAAAGGGTCGCGGGCTTCATCCATATCGGGACCGCCTCCGCCACTCCGCCGGACCGCCCCCGTCCCGAGATCGACGCCATCACCACCTGGCGAACCACATGATCTTTCGCAGCCTGGCGCTCACCCTGGGCCAGTTGGGGGATCACCGCTTCCGCAAGGTGCTGTTGCTCGGGATCGGCCTGGCGCTCGGCCTGCTTTTCGCCCTGTCCCTCGGGGTGATGTGGAGCTTGGGGCTTTTCCTCGGGTCCGAGGTCACGCTGCCATGGATCGGCCCCGTCAGCTGGCTCGATGATGTGCTGAGCTGGTCGGCCTTCGTGGCGATGCTGATCCTGTCGGTCTTTCTCATGGTGCCGGTCTCCTCGGCCATGACATCGGTGTTCCTGGACACCGTGGCCGACGCGGTCGAGGACCGGCACTATCCGCATCTGCCCAGCGCAGAGCATGTGCCCTGGGGCGATGCCATCGTCGATACGCTGAGCTTCCTCGGCGTCATGATCGTCGCGAATCTCCTGGCGCTCGTGCTCTATATCGTCTTTGCGCCCTTCGCCCCCTTCATATTCTGGGGGCTCAACGGGTTTCTGCTCGGTCGGGAATATTTCACTCTTGCCGCGATGCGCCGTGAGGGCCGCGCCGGGGCCAGGACACTGCGCAAACGCCACCGGGGCAAGATCTGGCTGATGGGCATCCTGATGGCCCTGCCGCTGTCACTGCCGCTGGTGAACCTCGTGATCCCGATCCTCGGTGCAGCGAGCTTCACTCACCTGTATCACCAAATCCGGGCGCGGGACCCATCCGGCCAAACAGGTCCAGGTCCCGCACGCTGATCCACCCCGACAGGATGATCCCGGCAATCACGATCCACAGTCCGATGCTGACAAACGTGGTGATCCAGGCTTTTTTCTTGAGGTTGTGAACCTCCGGTGATCCGGCATGCGTGCCGGGCACCACCTCGCCCATATCCCCTTGCGTCTTCAATCGGATCGGGATGGCAATCAGGAACACCATGAACCAGATCACGGCGAACAGAACGATGGCAGACGTGATGGACATGGGATGTCTCCTTTACTCCCCTAAATGGGGCGCGGTCAGACTTGTTCCAGTTCAACAAGGCATCCGTTGAAATCCTTGGGGTGCAGGAACAGCACCGGCTTGCCATGCGCCCCGATCTTCGGCGTGCCGTCGCCCAGCACCCGCGCGCCGCTTTGCGTCAGCTGGTCCCGCGCGGCGGTGATATCCTCCACCTCGTAGCAGACATGATGAATCCCGCCCGACGGGTTCTTTTCGAGGAACGCGGCAATCGGGCTGTTGTCCCCCAGCGGGTACAGCAATTCGATCTTGGTGTTGGGTAATTCGATGAACACCACCGTCACACCATGGTCCGGCTCGTCCTGCGGGGCCCCGACATTTGCGCCCAGCGCAGTCCGGTATTGCTCTGATGCCGCCTCAAGGTCCGGCACCGCAATGGCGACATGGTTCAATCGTCCGATCATCTGGCAGTCTCCAACGGTTGCATGCCGTGCTTATCCCCCGGCAAGCGAAACCAGACAAGAGCCTTGGCTGCATTAACGCCCTGTTAGCCAAGGCCGCGCCAAAGTGAAGCGACTCAAGGAGGGCACCCCGATGGACGATCAGGCTTTCGATACCATTCACCGACCAACCGTAACCCGGCCGCTGCTGGGCCTGACAATCCTCGCGGTGGAGGACAGTCTCTATGCCTGCGATGCGCTCAGGCTCATGTGCCTGCACAGCGGCGCACGGCTCAGGCGTGCGGATTGCCTGAAATCGGCCCGCCGCCACCTTCAGGTCTACCGCCCCTCGGTGGTGATCGTCGATATGGGCCTGCCCGATGGCAGCGGTGCGGAGCTGATTTCCGAGCTGTCGAATGCCCTGCCGCGGGTGTCGGTGCTCCTTGGCATCAGCGGCGACAGCTTTTGCGAAGACCTGGCTTATGCTGCGGGCGCCGACGGGTTCATGGCCAAACCCATCGCCAATCTCGGCGTGTTCCAGACCTCGGTGCTCCAGCATCTGCCGAAAGACCGGCAACCCTTTGGCCTGCGCATGATGCGGTCAGAACCGATCTGCCCGGACCCGGTCGCGTTTCGCGAAGACATGGCGCATATGGCTGAAATCCTGCGCCGCCCGATGGACTGTGCGACCATCGACTACGTCACGCTGTTCCTGCGTGGCGTTGCCCGCTCGGCCGAAGACGAAACGCTGGAAACCGCCGCAATGGACCTTTCCATCGCATGGTCCGACGGCGGCCCCGTCGAAGGCCGGATCACCCGCCTGGCGCAACTGGTCAATGCCCGGATCGAAGACGTGGCAGCGATATGACCTTTGCGCTGCGCGCGCGCCCCGGGTCTCCGGCGCGCGACGAACCGGCGATCTGCGACGCCCGGCCGGGTCACACGTCCTGCACCCCGATCGATACGCCTTGCGACACCAGCATGGCTTGGCCAAAGATGCTCAGAAACGCGACATTGGCGGCATCCGCACCGACACCGATCCGCGCGATCGTGTCCGCCGGGGCCATGCCCGTGGAATCGACAAGATGCCAGGCGCCGTCCAGGTATACCTCTGCCACCGCGTGGAAGTCCGGTGGCGACACGCCGGGGGCATAGCAACTTGCAAAGCGCGCCGGAATGCTGGCCGCCCGCGCCAGCGTGACCATCACATGCGCATAGTCCCGACAGACGCCCTGCCGCTGGACGAAACTGTCCAGCGCGGTGGTTTGTGCGTTGCTCACGCCGGGCACATAGCTGAACGCGGACATGATCCAGTCCCGCATCGCCACGATCTGCGGGCCGCCTTGCAGGTGGCCGAACTCCGCCGCGACAAAGGTCTGGAACTCGTCTGACGGGCAGTAACGCGACGGCATCAGGTAGCGCACAACGTCACCGGGCAAGAGCCGCAGCGGCACCGCTTTCAGGGTCTCCAGATCCGGCACCGGGCGGTTGACGGAAATCTTCGAAGTGTAGTCGCAGCGAAACAGCCCGTCGGCCCGCATCCAGAGCCGGTCTCCCAGGCCTTCTTCGGCCAGGACACGGGCGAACCCGGTTATATCCGAAAACCCGATATGCGCGTCGAGCAGCGATTGATCGGGCAGGTCCGCCGCCTCGATCTGCACCAGCAGATCGGTGGCCTCGGACAATTGGTACTCAAGATGCACGTCGATGGTCAGGATCAAGGCCGGCTCCTCGCGCAGGCGGTGCGATACGGTGGTGTAATCCGCCGCGCCCTTGGGTGCAAACGCCGGATTGGCCTCGGGGGCCGGCCCGGCCTGACCCCCCCGAATATCTTAACAGAAAGTAAATACGTCTCTGTAACCTATTGAAATCATGAGGCCCCGATGCGTCCCATCCATGGGACGCGCACCCTCAGCGCAGCTTCCGGAGAAGGTTCAAAGACGCGTACCCATCCTGAACATCCCCGATCGACGCCTGGAACGCCCGCACCGCATTGATCGTCAGGGGGCCGATCCTGCCGTCGATTTTCCGCGGGTCAAAGCCCCGTTCGCGCAGCAGCCGCTGCATCTCCTTGCGCTCGTCAAAGGTCAGCGCCCGATCCCCGCGCGGCCAGTCCGACCGGATCGGCCCGCCGCCGGAAATCCGGTCGCTCAGATGCCCCACCCCGATCACATAGGCATCGGCTGTGTTATAGGTCTCGATCACGTCGAAATTCTTGAAGATCAGGAACGCCGCGCCCCTGGCCCCGGCAGGCAGCAGAACCGACGCCGGCCCATGATCCGGCTCCGTCGCGCCATCATGGCGCACCACGCCCAGCTCGGCCCACTCCGACGGCAATTTCCGGACCTCGCGGTTCGCAAGCGCATAGTCGAAGCCCTCGGGGATTGTCACTTCGACGCCCCAGGGCATACCCTCGACCCAGCCGTTTTTCGACATGTAATGCGCGGTCGAGGCCAGGGCGTCGCCGGGATCGTCGGACCAGATGTCCCGCTTGCCATCCCCGTCGAAATCCACCGCGAGCGTCTGGTAGGAGGTCGGAATGAACTGCGTGTGCCCCATCGCCCCGGCCCAGCTGCCGGTGAAATCCGCGAGGGCCACATCCCCGTCCTGCAGGATTTTCAGCGCCGCGATCAACTGCGCCTCGAAGAACTCCTGTCGCCGGGCATCATAGGCGAGCGTCGCCAAGGACCGGATCACCGGTGTCATCCCGCGAAAGCTGCCATAGGCCGATTCAAGCCCCCAGATCGCGACCAAGATCTCCCTGTCGACCCCGTAGGATGCTTCGATCAGGTCCAGCAGGCTCTCGTTCGTCCGAAGCGCGCGCCGGCCGTTCCGGACCCGGGCCTCCGATGCCGCGCTGTCGAGGTAGTCCCAGATCGTCTTGGTAAACTCGGACTGGTTCCTGTCGCGCCGGATCACATCCGGATCATAGGTCGCCCCCCGCATCGCCCGGTCGAAAACCGCGCCGGAAATTCCTTGAGCCAGCGCGCGCGACCGAAAGGCGACGACCCATTCGGAAAAACCCGATTGCGCCGCATCGAGAACAGGTGCCCCGATTTCCGGAGACAGGGCCGGCCGCAGCGACGGGCGCAGCGAATTTCGCGGTGCCGAGACGGGGACAAGCGAAACGACGCTTCTGCTGACCTCGGTTTCAACCGTAGATCGACTGACCGGGCGCACCGAATCGTCGACCGGCCCCGCCGCGACGGTTGAGCCGATAACTGCCAAGACTGCGAAGGTTCCGTGAAACCGCATGATCCTGTATCTCGCTGCTCTTGTTCGTTGCCCGAGCTTGAACAGAGGATACCCTGATTGTCTCCATTTGCGAAGCAATCAAAATGACACCAAGCGGCCTCCCGCCGGCGTCTTGACACGATCAAGACAGGACCGGTTCGAAACAGTCCGGAAGGCTGGCATGCCGCGCCGTGTTCGACGGTCAGCCGTTTCGACGCCGCGTGACCTTTCGCTTGGTTTTGGCCTCTTTCTTCTTGGCCTTGGCCACGTTGCGTTTCGGCCCGCCCTTGCCTTTGTGGCGCGACCCGCGCCCCATGCGTCCCTTGCCCGAACCACCGGGCAGTTCTGCATCGTCCAGTGTCAAAAGCTCCAGCCCGATACCGCCCGTGACCGGCGCAGCATCGAGCAGCTTGACCGTAACGCGCTGGCCCAGCGTTATCAGCGTCCCTGTATCCGCGCCCATCAGCGTCGCCGCGTCGGAATCGAAATGGAAATACTCATCGCCCAGCGTGCGGATCGGGATCAGACCGTCCGCGCCTGTTTCATCCAGTTTCACGAACACGCCGAACCGGGCAATACCGCTGATACGGCCGCCGAATTCGGCCCCGATGCGATCCGACAGGAAAGCGGCGAGATACCGGTCTGTTGTATCGCGCTCAGCCATCATCGATCGGCGTTCGGTATCGCTGATGTGCTGAGCGGTGGCGTCCAGCCGCTCGATTTCCTCGAGTGAAAGGCCGTCCTTGCCCCAGCCATGCGCGGTGATCAGCGCGCGGTGCACGATCAGATCCGAATACCGCCGGATCGGCGATGTGAAATGCGCATAGCTCGTCAGGGCAAGGCCGAAATGCCCGAAATTCTCGGGGTTGTAATAGGCCTGTGTCATCGACCGCAGCGTTGCCAGATTGATCAGTTCCGCCTCATCCGATCCGGCCGCGGCATCCAGAAGCTGGTTCAGATGCGCGGTCTTGAGCACCTGACCCTTGGCCAGCGTGAACCCGGCCGCGTCGGCAGTTTCGCGGAGCGATTCCATTTTTTCGGGTGGCGGTTCTTCGTGAACGCGGAACAGAAGCGGCGTTTTCTTGGCGATCAGGGCTTCGGCGGCGGCGACATTGGCCAGTACCATGAATTCTTCGATCAGTTTGTGTGCGTCCAGACGTTCGCTGAAATTGACCGAGGCGACCGTGCCGTCCTCGGCCAGCACGATCTTGCGTTCCGGCAGATCGAGGTTGAGCGGCTGGCGGCGTTTGCGTGCCGCGACCAGCGCCTCGTAGGCGGCGTAGAGGGGGCGGATGACGTCGTCCATCAGCGGTGCAACCCGGTCGTTCGGGTCGCCGTCCATGCCCGCCTGAACCTCTTGATAGCTGAGCGAGGCCCGGGACCGCATGAGCCCGCGCAGGAAACGATGTCCGATCATCTGGCCCTTTGCGTCGATGACCATGCGCACCGCAAGACAGGCCCGCGGCACCCCTTCGTGCAAAGAGCACAGATCGCCCGACAGACGATCCGGCAGCATCGGCACGACGCGGTCGGGAAAATAGCTGGAGTTTCCACGCTTGCGCGCCTCCCGGTCGAGCGCCGATCCCGGGGTCACGTAATGCGCCACGTCCGCGATGGCGACCCAGATCACGTGCCCGCCCGTGTTCTTCGGGTCGTCGTCGGGATGCGCATAGCAAGCGTCGTCATGGTCGCGCGCATCGGACGGGTCGATGGTGATCAGGGGCATCTCGCGCAGATCTTCGCGACCCTTGAGATCGGCGGGGTTCATCGCGTCCGCCTCGGCGATCACGTCGTCGGGGAGCTCGTCGGGGATGCCATGCTGATGGATCGCGATCAGCGACACCGCACGCGGCGCAGAGGGATCGCCCAGCCGTTCGATGATGCGTGCGCGGGGCAGGCCTATTCGGCCTTTCGGCCCGGTCTGTTCTGCCTCGACCAACTCGCCGTCCCTGGCGCCACCGGTGGCATCGGCGGCCACGTCCCATTCCTTGTCCGAGCCCTTGTCTATGGGCTTGATCCGGCCGCCTTCAGAGCCCTTGGCGAAGACACCGACCACCTTGCGCGGGTTGGACCCGATACGGCGAATGAGGCGCGCTTCGTAATTGTGGTCCTCTTCATGCACGACTTGCAGACGGGCGAGGATACGATCCCCTTCACCCAGCGCTGGATCGCTGGCTCGCGGGATCACCAGGATGATCGGTTCGACCCCTTCGCCATGCCACTCCAGCGCGCGCGCAAAGAGATCGCCATCCGGCGTCGGCTCTTGCACCTGAAGCACGCTGACCGGGGGCAGGCGGTCCGGGTCACGATAGGTCTTTTTGCGCTTTTCGAGATGGCCCTCGGCCTCAAGCTCCTTCAACAGGCGCTTCAGGTCGATCCGCGCGGCGCCCTTGATACCAAATGCCTTGGCAATGTCGCGTTTCGCGGTAAGTGTCGGGTTGGCGGCGATCCAGTCGAGGATGTCGGCCTTGGTCGGCATTTTGCTCATGAGGATCCCGTAACATGCGCATCCGGGCGCGTCATGGTGAAAGTCGCGTCAGCGGGGAAAGCGCAGTTCCATCATGCGGTGGTCGATCCCGGCATCGTCGAACACGTCGCCACAAGGCGCAAAGCCCAGCTTTTCGTAGAAGCCCTGTGCGTCGATCTGCGCGCCGAGTGCCGCGCGCGTGATGCCCGGGGTGTCGCGCAAGAGATCCAGTGCATGCCGGATCAGCGCCGCGCCAAGCCCTGTGCCGCGGTGGTCTTCGAGAACGCAAACGCGGCCAATCTTGCCGGTGTCCTGTATCAGAACGATGCGGGCTGCGCCGACGGGTTTGTCGTCGACCGTGGCCAGAAGATGGATCGCCGTGGCGTCCAGATTGTCGCGCTCGAGATCTTCCGGTACGTTCTGTTCATCGACAAACACCGCGTGTCGCAGACGATAGCAGGGTGTCGGATCGATGACTTGTGAAATGCTGACCGTCATTGTGCGAAGTAGTCCCCGAGGATGCGGCCATAGATCGCCTTGAGTTGCACGATCTGATCCACGTCGACCCGTTCATCAACCGCGTGCATCGTCTTGCCCACAAGGCCGAATTCCACCACCGGGCAATGGGTCTTGACGAAGCGCGCATCCGAGGTGCCGCCGGACGTGGACAGCTTTGGCACAATTCCGGTCTCTGCCGAGACCGCCTTTCCCACAAGATCGGACAGCGGTCCCGGCGGTGTCAGGAAGGCTTCGCCCGAGATCTTGACCTTGACCTCGGTGCTGGTGCCGAAGTGCGTATCGATCTTTGCCGCCTCGTCGCGCAGCCAATAGGACAGCCCTTCGCCGGTGTGGATATCATTGAAGCGGATATTGACACAGGCGCGTGTTTCGGCCGGGATCACGTTGGTCGCGGCGTTGCCGGTGTCGATGGTCACCACTGCCAGTGTTGACGCGTCGAAATGATCAGTGCCGTGATCAAGCTCATGCGATGCGAGCCTGTCCATCAATCGCGCCATTGCGGGCATCGGGTTCAGCGCGCGGTGCGGGTAGGCGGAATGGCCTTGCTTGCCCCTCACGGTGACCCATGCGTTCATGGAACCGCGCCGCCCGATCTTTATCATCTCACCCATGTGGTTGGGGCAGGTGGGTTCACCAACAAGGCAGACACTCATCTGTTCGCCGTGGGTCTCCATCCAGTCCAGAAGCGCCATCGTGCCATCGATGGCATCGCCTTCCTCGTCCCCGGTAATGGCAAGGATGACAGACCCGTCGGGGGGTGTGTCCTGCACGAAATCCACGGCTGCGGCGACAAAGGCCGCCACCCCGGATTTCATGTCGGTGGACCCGCGCCCGTACATCATGCCGTCCTTGATCTCGGCTCCGAAGGGCGGAACTGACCACGCTTCGGGATCGCCCAGCGGCACCACATCCGTATGTCCGTTGAAGCCGAAACTGCGCGCATGGCCTTTGTCGCCCCAGCGGGCAAAGAGGTTCGACACGCCATCCCGATCGACGCGCGTGCAGGCAAATCCGGCCTGCTCAAGCAAGGTTTGCAAAAGGACCAGCGCCCCTCCTTCCTCGGGGGTGATCGACGGGCAACGCACAAGCGCCGCGGTCAGTTCAACGGGATCGGTCTTTGGCATGGCTCGGGTCCTCTGGTCGGTCGTGTGCCATGGCTAGCGCCAACCGCTGGCAGAGGCAAATGTGGCGAAAAGAACGCAATCGGAGGGGCGCCTTGGGCCAATGGGAACACGCGGGGGATGACAACTAAAGATGCAAAATGTTAACTTTAGAATTACCAAGAATAAAAATGGCTCGGGGCGGAGCAGAAATCAGTCAGCGGGCTCGGCACGGTGAAAACACTGGTCGGGCAGGCAACCGCTGCAGATAAACGCCGTGGGCCGCATCGAGGCAGAACATGGCGACAGCAGCGGAGCTTGATTATAACATCAACGCGAGTGCGCTCGAGATGGCGCAAGCCATCTTTGGCGACGGTGTTACCGTCACGGGGGCAAGCTTTTCAGGCTTGCGGCAGCAATCCGCGACCTACAGCAATGGTGACGCATTGTCTCCGGGCGCAACCCCGGCTGACACGGGGGTGATCCTATCAACCGGAGACGCCCGCGATTTCACGCGCGCACCCGGACCATGGTGGCAGGGCGGCAATGATCCCAACGTGAGCAGCCAGACCAGCGGCAATTATTCAAACTCCAACGGGTCCCAGAACAACCTGCCCGACTTCAATGCCGCTGCGGGTGTCAGCACCTATGACGCGTCTTTCCTTGACATAGATTTCGTCCCCGACACCGACACGATGAGCATGCGGTTCGTGTTCTCGTCCGAGGAATATCCGGAATTCACCAACTCGATGTACCAGGATTTTGTCGGTGTCTGGGTCAATGGCACGCAAGTCGATATCGCGCCGGGCGACGGCGATGTCGATCCCGCGAACCTCAACGAGAATGACAATCTTTTCCTGCAAAATGCCGGAGACGATTATAACACCGAAATGGACGGTTTGACGGTCACGCTGTCCATGACGATGAACGTCGTTCCGGGTCAAACCAATTCGATCCGCATCGGTATCGCGGATGTTGTGGATGCGAACTATGATTCCAACGTGCTGATTGCCGGCGATTCCGTCCAGACAGGGCTGGTCGCGCAGGCAGACAGCTTGAGCACGGTCACCAATAAAACCAAGGTCATCGACGTTCTGGACAACGACCTGAACGAGACGGGCGGCACCCTGACGATCACCCACATCAACGGCACGGCCGTGACCGCGGGAAGCAGCGTGACGCTCAATACCGGGCAGGTCGTGACGTTGAACGCGGATGGCACATTGTCGGCAACCGCCGATGATGACATGGAAACCATCAACTTTACCTATGATGTCGAAAGCACCACCGGCGCGGTTGATACCGGCTTTGTCACGATCGCGACCGTTCCCTGTTTCGTTGCCGGCACGCTGATCCACACGGACAGGGGTGAGGTGCCGGTCGAGCAGCTTTGCCCCGGTGACATGGTCCTGACCATGGATCACGGGCTGCAACCGCTGCGCTGGATCGGCCAGCGCACGGTTGCAGCGACCGGGCATCTTGCGCCGGTTCGTGTGGCCGGAGGCACCTTCGGCGATCATGCAACCCTCATGGTGTCGCCCCAGCATCGCATTCTTGTCCGCGATCCGCTGGCCCATCTGGTTTTCGGCACGCCTGAAGTTCTGGTGGCGGCCAAACACCTCGTGAATGGTCGCACGGTGCAAACGATCGACGGGGGCCGTGTCACCTATGTCCATCTGTTGTTCGACCAGCATGAGATCGTGTTGGCGAACGGTCTTGCCACCGAGAGCTTTTTGCCCGGTCCGCAGACTGTCGATACGTTTGATGCGGCGGTGGTCGATGAAATCGCCTGCCTTTTCCCCGAGCTGGATCTTGAAACCGGAGAGGGGTATGGCGATGCCGCGCGCCAGGTCCTGAAGAAATACGAGGCCAGGATGCTTTTCGGGGCAGCGGCATGAGCTGGTTTGCGCTGCTGGATCGTGAAGGCCGCGATGCGTGGCTGCGCGATGACGTCGAAAAGGTTCTGGCCCACCGCCCCAAGGCGTGCGTTCCGCGCGGGTCTGTCCTTCTGGAAACCCGGCTGTCGCCGGATGCGCGGCCTCAGACCCTGATCGCCTACAAACGCAACGATCATGTATCGGCCAGTTTTTCGCTTATGTCCACGCCACATGGCAGCGTCGTTCTGGTCATGTCGCAGGGCGATGACGTGGTGCACGAAGTGATCGAACGCGGCCGTGAAGCGCGCACCGAGACGTTGCAGATCACGATCAGCTGGGATTTTCAGACCCGCAAGGGGCGCCTTGTTGTGGCCCGGCCGGAAACAGAACATGTCCTGATCCGCCAGTTCATCATGTCTCACCCACCGTTTCTGGCCGACCTGACATCGGTGGCGCGTCCACAGGGCCTGACCGAGATCGACCCGGATGTGATCTTCGTGGCGCTTTCGACCGAGATCGAACCCGTTGGCCCGATGCCGACGCTATCCCCTGCGGTGCCGTTGGAAACCGCACAGGGGATGCGCATGGCAAAATCGCTGCGCCAAGGCGACGTGGTTCGCGCGGCGGATGGCGCATTGGTGCCGGTCCTGCACAGCGCCAGACGCGAGGTGCCGAGCCTTGGATCGTTCCGGCCGGTGCGATTGCGGGCCCCGTATTTCGGACTGACGCAGGACATCGTTGTGTCGCGCCATCAACGTCTGTTGGTCAGCGGTCCGGAGGTCGAATACCTCTTCGGCCGCGAAGAGGTGCTGATCCCGGCGTCGGCACTGGTGAACGGTTATGCCGGACATTACGAACCCGCACCGCGTTTTGCGACCTATCATCAGATCCTTTTGCCCCACCACGATGCGGTGCGAACACCGGATGCGGCATTGGAATCGCTCTATATCGGGCGGATGCGCCGCGACCGTGAGCAATTGGACGCATCCATTCTTTCTGACCTGCCACGGGCGCTTTTGCCGGAACATCACCGTTCAGGATACAAGGTGCTCCGCGCATTCGAGGCGATTTCTCTGGCCGAAGCGCGCGCAGCTTAGGGGCCGGACCCTAACCCGAAGTCCTGTCGCCGAAATAAGGTGTGACCTGCGCGACGATCACTGCGTTTTCATCAAGCGCCTTTTGCATCAATTCGATCTCGTCCGCCTCGATCTCGTGACCCTGGGTCTTGCGCTCCTCCAGAGTGCCGTAGCCGGTCACGTCCAGCGGGGCCATGTCGGCTTGTTTCAGGATCGCCACGGTTTCGCGCACTGCCTCGGCTTCGTCTACGCCTGACGCGTAGCACATCAGGCCAGCGCCGGTGGCGGCCTTGGGCAATCCGTCCCCTGCCTTGCGCCCGACTTCGACGACAAGAGTAAATACCGAATGCGGTTTCTTGGCTTTCTTCGGGCTGTCGCTCATGCTGCGGCCTATCTGGGAAAGATGCGCGCAGGCTGTGCCACGAAAGGCCCGCCACGTCGAGGGGTGTTGCACGCGCGCCGGTGCGCATATTACGGTCCCGTCAGGGAGGAACGCATATGAAATCGGTCAAGAACATGGTCGCGGCAGCAAATGAGGCGGTCGACCACGCCCCGGCTGCGGAAATGATGGCGCTGCACGGCCAGGACGGGGTGACATTTGTCGACCTGCGCGATCCACGAGAGCTGGAGCGAGAGGGCATGATACCAGGCGCGTTCCACTGCCCGCGCGGCATGCTGGAATTCTGGATAGACCCGGACAGCCCCTATGCCAAGCCGCAGTTCCAGTCGGAGGATCGTTTCGTACTCTATTGTGCCTCGGGCTGGCGCTCTGCTCTGTCAGCGCAGGCCGCCCAGGAGATGGGGCTGAACAATGTCAGCCACATCTCGGATGGCTTTGGCGGCTGGAAAAAGGCCGGCGGTCCGGTTGGGGAGAAACCCGCGAAAAAAGCGTAGGGTGCGTCCTGACACGCACCCCAGGGATCAATCGCGCAACAATTCGTTGATGCCGGTCTTGGAGCGTGTCCGCTCATCCACTCGCTTCACGATCACGGCACAATAAAGGCTGAGGTTGTTCTTGGTGGGCATGGAGCCAGCGACAACCACCGAATAGGGGGGCACTTCGCCCATGAAGACCTCACCGGTCTCGCGGTCGACGATCTTGGTCGATTGCCCGATGAAGACCCCCATGCCAAGAACCGAGCCTTCGCGGATGATGCAGCCTTCGACCACTTCGGAGCGCGCACCGATGAAGCAATTGTCCTCGATGATCGTCGGGCCCGCCTGCATCGGCTCAAGCACACCGCCGATGCCAACACCGCCCGACAGATGCACGTTCTTGCCGATCTGCGCGCAGGATCCGACGGTGGCCCATGTGTCGACCATCGTGCCGGTGTCGACATAGGCTCCAAGGTTCACGAAGGATGGCATCAGCACCACACCCGGCGCAATATAGGCCGATTTGCGCACGACACAGTTTGGGACCGCGCGAAAGCCTGCCGCGCGCCATTGGTTGTCGCCCCAGCCCTTGAACTTGCTGTCGACCTTGTCCCACCAGCCGCCGCCTTGCGGGCCATTGTCGTGCTGTTCCATGTCCTTGATGCGGAAGCCCAGAAGCACGGCTTTCTTGGCCCATTGGTTGACCTGCCAGTCGCCATTGTCCTGACGTTCGGCAACGCGCAGCTTGCCGCTGTCAAGAGCATTCAGCGTATCCTCGATCGCGTCGCGTGTTTCGCCGCCTGTCGAGGGCGTGATTGTATCGCGCGTTTCCCATGCGGCTTCGATGGCGGCTTCAAGCTGGGCAGTGGACATCCGGCGCTCCTCATTGCGTGGTTGATCAAGTCGCCCTGCCTATAAGCCGCCGGGCGGCCGGGCGCAATGCACGCGCCAAGGCTCTGATCCCAGGTCCGGTTCGGCGGTACCTCTCTGGTCACTTGCGATGCGTCGTTATAGGTCTGGGCGCACGCGAACAAGAAAGCAGCAGAAATGAGTGACACCCGCAACAGCCCGTTCCGTGACGCCGGCCTGGATCGCAGCACGGCGAGTCACGTGCCGGACACGCCGCAGACACGCTCGAAGTCGTATCGGCTGGCCTTCGCCGATGACGATTTCCTGTGTCGCGACGAACTGCGCCCTGTTCGGTTGCAGCTCGAATTGCTCAAGCCGGAGCTGATGTTCGATGAACACAGGATCGAGAGCACTGTCGTCCTGTTCGGTGGCGCCCGGATTCCGCGCCCGGCCGATGCCGACAAGGCCCGAACCAAGACACTGGCAGGCCTGTCCCATTTCTATGACGAGGCGCGCGAATTCGCGCGGGTCATGACCCGCAAGTCGCTGGCGCTTGACAGCCGGGAATTCGTCATCGTCACCGGAGGGGGCCCCGGCGTGATGGAGGCTGGCAATCGCGGCGCGTCCGATGAGGGGGGCGAGTCTATCGGGCTCAATATCGTCTTGCCGCATGAACAAGCCCCGAACGAATATGTCACGCCGGAGCTGTGTTTCAATTTCCACTACTTCGCCATCCGCAAAATGCACTTCCTGATGCGCGCCCGCGCGGTCTGCATCTTTCCCGGTGGCTTTGGGACGCTCGACGAGATGTTCGAATCCCTCACTCTGATCCAGACCGGCCGCATGGACCGTGTGCCGTTTCTCTTGTTTGGCAAGGCGTTCTGGAACAAAATCATCAACTGGGATGCGCTGGCCGATGCGGGCACGATCAGCCCGCAGGACCTTGATCTGTTCCGCTTTGTCGACACCGCGCAAGAGGCCGCCGATATCATCGACAACTGGGAGCCGGCCCCACCGCGTTCGGACATTCCCGGCCGATAAACGAGGGTGGCTGGGTCCCGGCACCCCCTTTCGCACGCGCAGCATGTGCTGTAAGAGCGTCTCCCAGTCGGGTTCGGATAGACCAAGAGCGCCGACAAGCGAAAGGAGAGCCACATGGGCTACAGAGTCGTCGTTGCCGGTGCCACCGGAAATGTGGGCCGCGAAATGCTGAGCATCCTGGCCGAGCGCCAGTTTCCCGTGGACGAGATCGCCGTGCTTGCATCGCGCCGGTCCCTGGGAACCGAGGTCAGCTTTGGTGATGCGACGCTGAAGACGCAGGATCTGGACACGTTCGATTTTTCCGGCTGGGATATCGCGCTGTTCGCCATTGGATCGGACGCAACCAAGAAATACGCGCCCATCGCGGCCAAGGCAGGCTGTGTCGTGATCGACAACTCGTCGCTCTACCGCTACGACCCGGACGTGCCGTTGATCGTCCCGGAGTGCAACGCGCAAGCCATTCACGGCTACTCCAAGAAAAACATCATCGCCAATCCGAACTGCTCGACTGCGCAGATGGTCGTTGCACTCAAGCCGCTGCATGATCGCGCGCGGATCAAGCGGGTTGTGGTCAGCACGTACCAATCCGTTTCCGGCTCTGGCAAGGACGGGATCGACGAGCTTTGGGACCAGACCAAGGCGGTCTACAATCCGACCGACGACTATCAGCGGAAAGTCTATCCCAAGGACATCGCGTTCAACGTGATCCCTCATATCGATGTCTTCTTGGAGGATGGCTCGACCAAGGAAGAATGGAAGATGGTCGCAGAGACGAAAAAGATCATCGACACGGCGATCAAGGTCACCGCGACCTGTGTGCGCGTGCCTGTGTTCGTGGGCCACTCCGAGGCGATCAACATCGAGTTCGAGGATTTCCTCGATGAGGACGAAGCGCGCGACATTCTGCGCGAATCGCCCGGTATCATGGTGATCGACAAACGCGAGGACGGCGGCTACGTCACGCCCAAGGAATGCGTGGGCGATTTCGCCACTTTCATCAGCCGCATTCGCCAGGACCCGACCATCGACAATGGCATCAACCTCTGGTGCGTGTCCGACAATCTGCGAAAAGGCGCCGCGTTGAACGCTGTGCAGATCGCCGAGGTCCTGGGCCGCGAAGTGCTCAAGAAAGGCTGATCAAAGGCCATTGGTGTCCCCAATGGCCACGGAAATGGCGACGGACCCGAATGCGCTCTGCTGACTTCAGAAAAGCGGGAACATTCGGGCCGCCGAAGCCCAGCCCAACACCCGCAGCCGCTCAGACTGTTGCGTGATCTGCACACCCTGCCGCGCACAGGCTGAGTGCCAAAGTCTTGCCGTATTTGCCGCGCACTCTGAAAATCCGACACAGAGTAAAGGTATTCCGATGGTAGCCCAATCGGCCCGACGCCCAGCCGACACAGAGTCCGGCATGCCGCGTCCGATCGACAGCGAAACCGCGATGCTGCTGCGCAGCGTTCTTCTTCCGCATTTCGAAATGGCGACAAGCTGGGGCGATCTTTGCAATCGTCTCGAGACCAAGGGGTACGAGATCACCTTTCGCGCCGGTCACCTGGTTGTCGTGGATGACCACGGCAAGGCCGTGTGTACCGGGACGATGATCGGCCTGCCCCTGTCCCGCCTTGCCGACCGCCTTGGCCGACCCAGGCTGCGGACAGCCTGTTCGGGGAACACGGCAACGCTCAGCAACTGATCACACCGGTTGAAACAATCGGGACTTTGGATCGAAGAATTCCAGCCCACCCTCGGCGATATCGGTCCAGAGGCCATGCAGGGTCAGTTGATCCGAGTCGACCGCCTCGCGGATAAACGGAAAGGTCATCAGGTTCTCGAGCGACACGATGACGGATTCCTTTTCAAGCGCCCGCGCTTGCCCGTCAGCATGGTTCGAGGCTGAAACGCGATCGTATCCCGGACGCAGAATATCCATCCAGCGGCCGACAAAGCTCGATTGCTCTTCAAGATGCGGTGCATTGCCCGAACACATGTCCAGGCATCCCTGAACGCCGCCGCATTGCGAATGTCCCAGCACGATCAGGTGCGCAACATGCAGCGCGGTCACCGCATATTCGATCGCGGCCGACGTCCCGTGATGGTCGCCGTCGGGTTCGTAGGGCGGAACAAGGTTGGCGATGTTGCGGTGGATGAAGAATTCGCCCTGGTCCGCGCCGAAGATCGACGTCACATGCACGCGGCTGTCACAGCAAGAGATCACCATCGCGCGTGGGCGTTGCCCCTCGGTCGCCAATCGCTTGTACCAGGCACGGTTGTCCGAATAGGTCGTGGCCTTCCAGCCTTGATAGCGTTGAACAAGATACGCAGGCAGCGGCTTCGCGGCGTTCATGAAATCCTCCGCCTCTTTATGGTCGTCTCCACCCGATACGTCGAAATTTATCGGAATTCGAGAGAAAAAACCGCTGCCGGGGTTACGGGTTGGAAAGATGTGGATGCGATTGAGGTCACGGGTCGGGGTGAGAAAGGAAAGATTATGGCCGAACAAATTTCGGTTTTGCAGCCATGCGATGCCGCCCATTTCGACGAGGACACCCTGAACGGTCTCAGCCGTGATCTTGGGGTCGAAGTTGCCGAAAACATCCTGTGCCGCGCGCTTGAAGACATGGGTGCACGGTTCTCGCACATCCGCGCAACCTACGCAGATAGCGATATGCACGGGTTGCACAAATCCGTCCGGGGCATGATCCCGATTGCCGATCAGATCGGGCTGCCGGGTGTCGCGGGCATTGGAAAGGACGTTCTCGTTTGTATCGACCGCGCCGATCCTGTGGCCCTGGCCGCAACCCTGTGTCGGCTTTTGCGGTGCGGGGAAATGGCGTTGTCCTGCGCCGAAATGGGGTTGGACCTGACTCTCTGATTCCGCTTGCAGCCCAACGCGATCCGCGTACCCTCCGCCTCAATCGCAAAAGGGGAGTTTCATGACAGTTTCACTCGCGCCTGCGGGCACTGATGCGGTGCCGATCCATGTTCTGGGGGCAGACGATGTGGCCCTCTGGTCCGCCCAGCAAAGCGACCGCATCCGCACCTGGGTCGAGGCAAGCGGCTTCAAGGGGGCTATCGGCACCGCGCTGATGATCCCCGACGATGCGGGCCACCCGGCCATGGCGCTTGTCGGATACGGCACCCCGGCGCAGCGTCGGCGGGACCGCTTTGCCCTGGCTGCGGCGATGCCGAAACTGGCACCCGGCACCTACTGCATCGACAGCGGGATCGCGGCGGATCAGCTCGAACAAGAGGCGCTCGGCTGGCTGCTTGCCTGCTACAGCTTCGACCGCTATCACGAAAACTCTGCGGAGCGTCCGACGCTTGTTGCGCCAGATGGTCTCGATGCCGCCCGCGTGAACATCCTGGCCGAGGCCGAGTTCCTCACCCGCGACCTGATCAACACACCCGCCTCCGACATGGGGCCGGACGCGCTTGAAACCGCGGCCAGATCGCTGGCCGAAACGCACGCCGCCAAGATCACTGTCACAACCGGCGAAGCGCTGCTCGACCAGAATTTCCCGATGATCCACACGGTGGGCCGCGCTGCGGATCGCGCGCCACGGCTGATTGACATGTCATGGGGCACGAGCGGCCCGCGCCTGACGCTCGTGGGCAAAGGCGTCTGTTTCGACACCGGCGGCCTGAACCTCAAACCGGCCGGGTCAATGGGCCTGATGAAGAAGGATATGGGCGGCGCGGCCAACGTGCTGGGGCTCGCCCACATGATCATGGCGTCGGGCCTTCAGATCCGCTTGCGCGTCCTTATCCCGGCGGTGGAAAACGCTGTCAGCGCCAACAGCTATCGTCCGCAGGACATCCTTACCTCGCGCAAGGGCCTGACGGTTGAAATCAACAACACCGATGCCGAAGGACGACTTGTCCTTGCAGACGCGCTGACCTTCGCGGCCGAGGAAAAGCCCGACCTGATCGTGTCGATGGCCACCCTGACAGGCGCGGCACGCGTCGCGGTTGGCCCTGATCTGGCCCCTTATTTCACCGATGACGATACCGTGGCAACGTCACTCGACGCGGCGGCACGGCAGATGGCCGATCCGGTCTGGCGTTTGCCATTACACGACCCTTACGAGGCCATGATCGAACCGGGCATCGCCGATCTCGACAATGCGCCGAAAGGTGGGCTGGCCGGCGCAATCACCGCTGCATTGTTCCTGCGCCGGTTCGTGACCGAGGAGGACCGCTTTATCCATTTCGACATTTATGGCTGGCAGCCCCAAGCGGCACCCGGTCGCCCCAAGGGCGGTGCAATGCAGGGTCCGCGCGCGCTTTTCGCGGCCCTGCCAGACCTGATGGGCGCGTGATGGATCGGCGGGCGCATTGGTCCAATGACAGCGTCGCCCACAGCACGCTGCGCGGGCAGGTAGAGGCTGACCGTTTCACCGATGGCACGCCGCACCGTGTAATCCACGCGCCTGCCGTCGCGATTTGCAAAGCCCCGGCTGGCGCGCGGGACCGGGAACTTTTGTGGGGGCAAGCGTTCAACGTCCTTGGCGAAACCGATGGGTGGGCTTTCGGCTACGCGCTGCACGATGGATACACCGGATATATCGATGCAGCGCTGCTTGCGCCGATGGATTGGCCGGCGACCCACCGCGTTTCTGCTCGGCAGACGATGGCGCTCGGCACGCCTGATTTCAAAGCGACCCAAGCGACCCATGTGCCGCTGTCTCTCGGATCCGAGCTTTGCGTGACCGGCATATCCGGCAAATGGGCCACGATCCAGGGCGCGGGGCAGGAGCTTTACGTCCCGGCGGGCCACCTCACCGCGACGACCCAGGTAGAACCCGATCCCGTGGCCGTGGCGTACCGCCTGATCGGCACGCCTTACGTCTGGGGCGGCAATACCGCGTTTGGCGTCGACTGCTCGGGGCTTGTGCAGCTCGCCTGCACGGCCTGCGGCCTCTCATGCCCCGGCGATAGCGATCAGCAGATGGCGCAGCTTGGAGCAACACTTGATCCAGGCGTGCCACCGCGGCGCGGGGATTTATTGTTCTGGAAAGGCCATGTCGGCTGGGTCTCCGACCCCGACACATGTCTGCACGCCAACGCCTATCACATGGCCACCGCGTTGGAGCCGCTGCAAGAGGCGATCACCCGCATCGAGGCGCAAGGCGATGGTCCTATCCTGCGTCACGCGCGTTTGGCGTCGTCTTGAATCGCCAGAGCCGTCCGGAGACAGCCATGCAGCCCCGCGCCACCATCTTCACGCCTGTGCTTGTCGGCGGGTGTCTCATTATCATGATATCCTTTGCGATCCGGGCGAGCTTTGGCGTGTTCCAGATCCCGATTGCGCAGGAATTCGGCTGGCTGCGCACTGAATTCTCGCTCGCTATCGCGATCCAGAACCTTGCCTGGGGCATCGGGCAACCGCTGTTCGGCGCGCTTGCCGAAAAGATCGGGGACCGCAAGGCGATTGTCCTGGGCGCGCTGACCTACGCAGCAGGGCTTGTCCTGTCGTCCTTCGCCGTCACCCCCGAGGCGCATCAGGTCTATGAAATCCTGGTCGGCTTCGGTGTCGCGGGGACCGGCTTTGGCGTGATCCTTGCGGTGGTCGGTCGTGCCAGCTCGGACGCAAACCGCTCCATGAGCCTTGCCATCGCAACGGCCGCCGGCAGCGGCGGTCAAGTGTTCGGCGCGCCAGTCGCCGAATGGATGCTCACGCTGATGAGCTGGCAAATGGTTTTCCTCTGGTTCGCCGTGATCATACTCGCGGTGACGCTGGTTCTGCCTTTGATGCGGTCGCCCGCGCCCACGGCCAGCCGGGCCGAGCTTGAGGAAAGCATGGGCAGCATCCTTGTCCGGGCTTTCCGCGATCCCTCCTATGCGCTGATCTTTCTGGGGTTTTTCAGCTGCGGCTACCGGTTGGCTTTCGTCACCGCGCATTTCCCGGCCTTCGTGACCGAGCTGTGCGGCCCGATTCAACCGGGCGGGGCGCTCTATTCGATCGGCATCACGACAACATCGGCGCTGGGCGCGGTGTCGATTTCGCTCATAGGGCTGATGAATATCGTCGGGACGCTGGCCGCCGGATGGGCCGGAAACAGGTGGTCCAAGAAATACCTGCTGGCGGGCATCTACACGGCACGCACCATCGTGGCGGCGCTGTTCATCATGTTCCCGATCACACCAACCTCGGTGATCCTGTTTTCCGCTGCGATGGGGTCTCTCTGGCTGGCCACTGTGCCGCTCACCTCGGGTCTGATCGCGCATATATACGGGCTTCGCTACATGGGCACGCTCTATGGGATCGTGTTCTTCAGCCACCAGTTGGGCAGTTTCATGGGCGTTTGGCTGGGGGGGCGGATGTACGATATCTACGGCGACTACACGTTGGTCTGGTGGATCGGTGTCGGCGTCGGAGCGTTCAGCGCCATTGTTCATCTGCCGATCCGGGAAAACCGCCAACCGGTTCCGCTTGCGGCCTGACCGGGGCGGATTTGCGTCAGCGCGACGGCCATCACGTTGGGTTGACGGAGTGTTCGCCTCGTCTAGCGCGCCTTCCATTGATCAAGGATGTAGCGGCTCACCATGAGGTCCATATGCGCCCCGCCGCCATTCTTGAACAGCGTGATCTCGGTTTCCGAGCGCCGTTCAAACGCGCCCGGATCGTAGTAATCTGCGACGATATCCGTCTCCTTGATCACGCCCCTCTCAATCGGATCCCGGATTTCGCCAATATGGCCCACCGTGGTGTCCCGCGAATCCACGAACAGGCGTGACCGCCTCAGCGCGGTATCATCCGCCTCGCGCATGTCGGGCCGGTAGGCTCCGATCAGGTCCACATGTGTGCCGGGCCGCAGCCAGTCACCGCGCAGCACGGCATCGGTCGACATAGTGGCACAGCTGACGATATCCGCGCCTCCGACCGCTTCGGCAAGGTCGTCTACCGCCGCAACAGAATCGAACCTGTCCGCAAGCGCCCGTGCGGTCGCCGCAGTCCGGTTCCAGACCAGGAACCGCGCCCCGGGAAAGGCCGCGCCATAGGCGTCGATCAAGGACCGGGCCACCGTACCGGCACCCACGATCAGGATCACCGCGCTGTCCGGTCGCGCCAGCCGCCGTGCCGCCAGAAGACTGTCGCCGGCGGTCTTCCACTTGGTCACGAGGTGAAAGTCGATGATCGCCGCCAATGTTCCGTCGGTATCGGAATAGACCGAAACACCGCCATTCACTGCCGGTTTGCCAAGCCCTGCATTGCCCGGAAAGATCGTCGCCGATTTCACTGCAAGCCCCAGCCCGTCGATCCACGCCGCCCGGTTCAAAAGCGTGTCGCCCCCACGGTAGAGGAAGCTGTCGGCGATCTCAGCCTTGGGCAGGTCATGCCCTGCCGCAATCGCATCGGTTAGGCCGATCCAGTCCAGCTGTGCCTCCCCTTCGGCAAAGGGAATGATCTCTGGTGTTGTCATGGCTGTCTCTCCGTTCAGCGATTTCAACGCGGCACGTCCCTCGCGGCGGCCCGCATCTCGCGTTCCAGCGCCTCGAGGAACCGTGACCGGTCGGTCTTGGAAAACGCGCGTCCGCCGCCCTGTCGGAACGGATCGGCGGCGCGAATGTCGGTCATCAGGTCGCGCGTTGCCAATGCCTGGCCCACGTTCCGCGCATCGAGCCGCTCTCCGTCATGTTTGAGCACCCGTGCGCCGGCGTCGACACAGCGCGCCGCCAGCGGGATATCGCCGGTGATCACCACGTCCCCCGGCCCGGCGCGATCCGCGATCCACATGTCGGCCACGTCCGGGCCGTCTGCGACCACGACCAGCTCGACAAGCGGGTTGTCGGACAGTCGCAACCCGCCGTTCGACACGAGGTACATCTTGGCCTTGTGCCGCGTCGCCACCCGCTCTGCCTCGGATTTGACCGGACAGGCGTCGGCATCCACGAAAATCCGTGTCACAGCCCCAACGCGTCGGCGTGAAAGGCGACATGATCGGGGATGAAGGTCGAGACAAAGAAATACGAATGGTCGTAGCCCTTCTGCATGCGGAACACGCCGTCCTGTCGCCGCGCCGCCATCGCCTGGCTCAATGCTTCGGGCTTGAGCAGGTCGAGGAACTGGTCATCCCCGCCCTGGTCCACCAGCACCGGCCCGTCAAAGCCGACTGCCTCCATCTGGCGGGTCGCGTCATGCCTGGCCCAGGCCGTGTCGTCCTCCCCCAGATACGCCGAGAACTGCTTGCGGCCCCAATCGCTCCGGCTTGGGTTGGCAATCGGCGAAAAGGCCGAGACCGATGCGAAGCGCCCTGGATGCGCCATCGCCAGTGTCAACGCGCCATGACCGCCCATAGAATGGCCGGTGATCCCCTGTCGATCCAGGTCAACGGCGAATTCTGCGCCCAACAGGGCCGGCAGCTCCTCGGCCAGGTAAGCCCACATCCTGTAATGCGGCGCCCAAGGGTCTTGTGTTGCGTTCACGTAAAAGCCGGCGCCTTTGCCGAGATCGAAGGCGTTGTCATCGGCCACCGCCTCGCCGCGCGGTGAGGTGTCCGGGAACACCAGCGCGATGCCGGCCTCTGCCGCGAATCCCTGTGCCGCGGCCTTTGTCATGGCGTTCTCGTGTGTGCAGGTCAGACCGGACAGGTACCACAGCATCGGCACCGGCCCGTTACCGGCCTGCGGCGGCAGGTAGAGACCGAATGTCATGTCACACCCACACGCATCAGAGGCATGCGAATACACCCCCTGAACGCCGCCAAAGCACTTGTTTTCCGAAACCGCTTTCATAAGCTCGCCTTTCCTAAATCAGAACCTGACTGATCACGAAAGACACTGTCACGATGCTCAGCGTTGTCGAGATCAGAATCGCCGCTGACACCCTTTGCGGGGCGACGTTGTAATGTTGCGCGAGGATGAACACGTTCCCCGCCACCGGCAGCGCCGCTGCTGCGACGACAACCCCGGCCTTGTATGGGTCTGCCGGGAACAGAAGAAACACCCCGAAGGCGACGGCCGCGGGGTGGATCACCAGTTTGCAGAAGCTCAGCCATCCGGCGATGGTCATACGCTCAGCCGTCTTGCCGGCCAAGGATGCCCCAATGGCAAAAAGCGCACCGGGTGTCGCCGCGGCGCCCAGGGTCGCCAGGAACTCATTGACCGGATCGGGGATGGGTGCCCCGGTGGCCGAAACGAGAAAACCAAGCACGATCGACACGATCATCGGGTTCTTGAGCAGCCCGACCCCGACCGTCTTGAAAATGCCAAGCGTCATGCGACCCTCGCGTGATCCGACGACCAGGATCACGATCAGCGACGAAAATACCACGAGGTCAATCGTCAGCGCGAGGATGATCGGTCCTACCGCGTCTTGTCCCATCAAGAGCGCCAGCATCGGCACACCGAGGAACCCCGTATTGCCTATCGCCGCAACCTGTCCTTCGAAGGCGGCGGTTTCGGTGTTCATCCCGCGCAGGAACCCAACCGCCATCGCGATCCCATAGACAAAGGCCGTGCCCCACAGGTACCCCGCCGCGATGCGCCAGTCGAAAATCTCGGCCAGCGACAGATTGGCCGAGAACCGGAACAGCATTGCCGACAATGCGAAATAGAACACGAACTTGGTCAGGTAGGCGGTCGCTTCCTCGGTGAAGAAGCCTGTTTTGCCTGCGCCGTAACCAACGGCAATCAAGGCGAAAAACGGCAGGGTCTGAAGAAAAATATTCAGCATATGTACCGTGTTACCATGCCGGCAGGCGGGGTCAATTCTGACGGTGCGCGCGATCCGGGGCCGGGACTGGCCGGTGCCCTCGTCACAACGTCGTTCTGGGGTCGTCTGACCCGCTTTTTCAGGCGGTCATTGGATCAATCTGGCATGGAAGAATCGCGATCCCCATGCTACATCTCGTGGCATGAATTCTTACGCTCCCCATATACGCGCCTCTATTCAACAGCTTGAGGAAAGCGCCATCAATCGCATCGCGGCAGGAGAGGTCGTTGAGCGCCCTGCTTCGGCGGTCAAGGAGTTGGTCGAGAATGCCATTGATGCCGGGGCCACACGGATCGAGGTGGCCATTGCCGATGGTGGCAAGACGCTGATCCGCGTCACCGACGATGGTTGCGGCATCCCGCCGGACGAATTGCCGATGGCGCTGGCGCGTCACGCCACGTCCAAGATCGACGGGGCAGACCTTCTTAACATCCACAGCTTCGGCTTTCGGGGCGAGGCATTGGCGTCTTTGGGGGCCGTCGGTCGCCTGACCCTGACGAGCCGCGCGGTGGACCATGACGGGGCCGAACTTGGCATGACCGGCGGAACGCCCGATCCGGTCAAGCCTGCGGCGCTGTCCAGGGGAACGGTTGTCACGCTGCGAAACCTGTTTTTCGCGACGCCGGCGCGGCTGAAGTTCCTTCGCTCGGACCGGGCCGAGATGCAGGCGATCTCGGATGTGCTCAAACGCCTCGCGATGGCGGAACCAGCGGTCAGCTTTGCTCTGCGCGACGTGTCCGGTGGCGGTGAAGGCCGCCTGACATTCCGCGCGGACGCGGTGACGGGCGATCTCTTCGACGCGCTTCGCGGACGCTTGGGGCAGGTGATGGGCCGCGAGTTCATCGACAATGCCGTACCGATCGACGCCGAGCGCGAGGGCATCCACCTTACTGGCCTTGCGGGCCTGCCGACCTATTCGCGCGGTGCGGCGGTGGCGCAGTATTTTTTCGTCAATGGCCGGCCGGTGCGCGACAAGCTTCTGATCGGCGCGCTGCGCGGGGCCTATGCCGATTTCCTCAGCCGCGACCGTCACCCGGCAGTTGCATTGTTTGTCGACTGCGATCCGCACAAGGTCGATGTCAACGTGCATCCTGCGAAATCCGAGGTGCGGTTCCGCGAACCGGGCCTCGTGCGTGGACTGGTCGTGTCCGCCCTGCGGCACGCCCTGGCCGAGGCGGGCCACCGCGCTTCGACAACCGTGGCAGGCGCCACGTTCGGCGCGATGCGCCCCGAGGCGCCACAAGACGGCCCGACCCGCGTCTACCAGATGGACCGCCCGAGTTTCGCTGCGAAACAGACGGCCTATACCGCGCAATCGCCGGGCTTTGCCGAAATGCAAAACAGCTATTCCGGTCGTGTCGACACGGGCGCGCCAGAGATCGACGAGACACCACAAGAGCCGCTGCCGCTTGGTGCCGCGCGTGGTCAGGTGCACGAGAATTACATCATCGCCCAGACCGAGGATGGCATCGTCATCGTCGACCAGCATGCCGCGCATGAACGGCTGGTTTACGAAAAGCTCAAAGCCCAGATGGCCGAAACCGGTGTCCCGGCCCAAGCGCTTCTGATCCCCGACGTGGTCGAGATGAGCGAGGCAGACAGCGCCCGCCTGCACGACATCGCGGACGATCTGGCCCGGATGGGCCTCACCGTCGAGCCTTTCGGCAACGGGGCTGTCGTCGTGCGCGAAACCCCGGCGATTCTGGGCGAGGTCAATTCCGACGCCCTGCTGCGCGACATCCTTGATGAGCTGGACGAGGCGGGCGAGGCGCGCGCCGTGCAGGACCGGATCGAGGCGATCCTGAGCCGTGTCGCCTGTCATGGCTCCATCCGGTCGGGTCGCCAGATGCGCGGCGAAGAGATGAACGCACTCTTGCGAGAGATGGAAGCGACGCCCTATTCCGGCCAGTGCAACCACGGCCGACCCACCTATGTCGAACTGAAGTTGTCCGACATCGAACGGCTGTTCGGGCGCACATGATGCAGATCGGTGATCTCACATTGGATCTCGGCGATCCCGTAACGCTCCTGGCGCTGGCGCTCGGTGGGCTGGTGTTGGTCTTGCTCCTGTTGTCGCTGCACTCGGCCCGTCGCGCGGCGAAACTCAGTGAGCCGCTGGTTTACCAGTTGGCGCAGGTGGGACAGCGGGTGCAGAACCTCAGCGACGGACAGGAGCGGCTGTCGGGCGGGCTGACCCATGTCTCCGAAGCGCAGACACAGAGCCAGACCGCGATGATGCAATTGATGGAGCGGCGGCTTGCGCAGGTGCAAAGCCAGATGAACGAGAACCTGCACGGCTCCGCGCGCAACACGGCGCAGTCGCTCGGGGAATTGCAGCAAAGGCTCAAGAGCATCGACAAGGCGCAGGAGAATATCACCAAGCTGTCGGGCGACGTGCTGTCGCTTCAGGACATCCTGTCGAACAAGCAGACGCGCGGGGCGTTCGGGGAAATCCAGCTCACCGATATCGTCAGCAAGGCTTTGCCGAGTGACAGTTTCACGATGCAAGCGACGTTGTCGAACGGCAAGCGCGCGGATTGCCTGATCCATCTGCCCAACCCGCCGGGGCCGATCGCGATCGACAGCAAGTTTCCCCTGGAAGCCTATGAACTGCTTCGCAAGGCCGAAACGCAGGACCAGTTGAACCGTGCGGCGCAGCAGCTACGGCTTTCGCTGCGAAAGCACATCAAGGATATTTCGGAGAAATACATCATCGAAGGTGAAACCGCTGACGGGGCGCTGCTTTTCCTGCCCTCCGAGGCAGTCTATGCCGAATTGCACGCGAATTTTCCCGAAGTGGTGCGCGACGGGTTCGCGGCGCGGGTCTGGATCGTGTCGCCGACCACCTGCATGGCAACCTTGAACACGATGCGCGCGATTCTCAAGGATGCGCGGATGCAGGAACAGGCCGGGGCCATCCGCAAGGAACTGGGACTGCTCTATGCCGATGTGGACCGGCTGGGCAACCGTGTGGAGAACCTGGACCGACATTTCGGTCAGGCGGCCAAGGATATCGCGGATATCAAGATCAGCGCTGACAAGGCCGGACGTCGGGCCCGGCGGCTGGACAATTTCGACTTTGAGGAATTGTCCAACGAGGGGGCAGCCGCAGTCGTGCCACTGGCCAAACCTTCGGGGGAATAGATCAGCAACACCCCTTGGGCTCTGCCCGTTTTCGTCTCGCCCCGTCCCCCGGATGGTTTGTTCGCCAAGAGCGGAACCGGCTCAAACTGTTTCGCGCGCGAAACAATGGGTCCACTCCGATCCTATTAACCTGTTGTTAACGTGTCGCGCTCATTTGCCGTCTCGCGACTGTCTTCAATCTGGTGTGAAGTCTCCCACTGGGTGCGCAAACCGGTCCCGGCTTTTTGTGCGACGTGCTCGGGCAGTTGGACGTGCAGCGGCATTTTCGACCGGGCCGCGACACACTGCGCGCTTGGCAAGGGTGACAGGGTCGGGCAAATCGGGTAGCGACTGGAAAACATTTGCAAGGGATGTCTCAAATGGCTGAACACAAGCACGGTTCGATGGACACAACGGAGCAGGAGAAGACGTTTGACGGATTCATCCTCTGGTCGGGACGGGTTGCTCTCGTGTCAATCGGGATCCTGATCTTCCTCGCGATCTTCAACGCGTAACCCTTGATCCAAGGCTGAAAATGTCCCTTTTCTTGCGTGTGTTTGCGGGCCTGGCCCTGCTGGGTCTGATCGGCTGCGGTGCAAGTGTCGACTCCGGCCCGGATTCTTCGCCCGAGGCGGTGGCGCGCGCGGCGTATCAGCACGATGGCCCACCGGCGATCACGCTTTACACGATGATCAACAACCGGTCGAAGGCGGGGGCGCATAGCAGCCTGATGATCAACGGCTCGCAGCGGGTCATCTTTGATCCCGCGGGTACTGTGCGCCTTTCCGCGGTGCCCGAGCGGGGAGACGTGCTTTACGGTGTCACACCGTCGGTCGCTGATTTCTATGCCCGCGCCCATGCCCGGGAGACCTATCACGTGGTCATCCAGCGGATCGAGGTGTCACCGGCAGTGGCAGAGCAGGCGCTGAGCCTTGCCATGTCCAACGGCCGCGTGGGATCGGCGCGATGCACGGTCAGCACATCGGGACTTTTGCGCCAATTGCCGGGGTTCGAATCGATCCGGTCGACCTGGTTTCCGAAAAACCTGATGAACCAGGTCGAAGACCTGCCCGGCGTGACCACGACCCGGTTGTCCGAGAATGACGACGATGACAAATCCGTTGCCATCGCCAAGTTCGAGATGGTTATCGACCCCGATTGATCCGGGTCAGAGCAGCGCGGTCAGCCCGATCAGGATGGCCGCGCCAACGCCCATCCCCGCAATCACGTTCTTGGTGAGATACCCGACCGACACGGTCGCTATTGCGGCGGCAAGACGGGCCGGGTCGGGATCGCCATCCGTGGCGTTGGGCCAGACCACGAGCGGCGCAACAAGGGCTGGCAGCACAGCCACCGCGGTGTACCGCAGGTGCCGCAAAAACCAGTCGGGCATCGCGCGATCCCCGACCAGACCCAGGAAAACGAAGCGCAGGCCAAAGCTGCCCAGTCCCAGTGCCACGATGACGACCCAGACTTCGGTAGACCCGCTCATGATGCGCTCCCCAGCCGAATTTCTGCCTGTGCGCCTGCGATCATGCCGCCCAGCCCGGCCACAAGGAGGCCCGTGTTGAAGGGCAGCCACGCAAAAGCCAGCGCGAGGATCACCGCGACCAGCGCCGCGATCCGGTGCGCCGGGGTGCGCATCATCGGGCCGACCATCGCCAGAAACGCAATGGGCAGCGCGAAATCCAGGCCAAGATTTTCGGGAATGGTTTCACCCACCAGCGCACCAACAACGGTGAAGACGTACCAGGGCGGGCAGATCGGGCTCATGACACCCATGAAATAGGCGAATTTCTCGATGGTTGTTTGGTTCGGGGTCTTTTCGTAATCGAGGACCGCTTGCGCATAGGTTTGATCGACAAGGAAATACGCCACGATCCCGCGTTTCCACAGCGGCAATCGCCCCAAGTGCGGCGTGATCGAGGCCGAATACATCGCCATGCGGAGGTTCACCGCCAGCGCCGAAGCAATCACCACAAGGGTCGGGGCGTTCTCGTTCAGAAGCTGAAGCGCGGTGAACTGTGCCGCCCCGGCGATGACGACCACCGAAAATCCCAGTGTTTCGTGCAGCGGTAGCCCGGCTTCGGTTGCAAGAACGCCGAATAGCATGGAAAACGGGATGATGACGAGGAGGAACGGGGCCCCGTCACGAAGACCGCGCCAGTAGCTTGACATTGCGGATCCTGCCGCCATCACTGTGCCTCGTCTGTTTTGAACAGAGCCGGCGTAGCCTTGGACGAAGAAAGATGCAATCAATGCCTGACGATGCGCTGCGCGACTATCTAATAGCCCCCGATCCGGGTGCGTCCCGGCTGACGCGCCGTGTCGTGGGGTCCGATCACATGGGGGCCGAAACCGAGATCAGCGTGGTCGAGGAGCGTCCCCTGACGATCTATCTCAACAGCCAGGAAATCGTCACCGCGATGACGATCGGTGATTACCCGGAATACCTTGCCGTGGGGTTCCTGCGCAATCAGGGGATGCTCCTGGCCGATGATGTTGTCTCGCAGGTCGATTACGACGACGATCTGGAGGTCGTCGTGGTGCGGACAGACCGCCAGACCAGCTATGAGGACAAGGTCCGCAAGAAAACCCGCACCAGCGGTTGTGCTGTTGGAACCGTCTTCGGCGACATGATGGAGGGCCTGGAGAATGTCGTGCTGCCGCAGGCCGAACTGCGCACCTCCTGGCTCTATGCGCTTGCACACAAGATCAACAGGACACCGTCGCTTTACCTCGAAGCGGGGGCGATCCACGGTACGGTGCTCTGTGAGCAGGATCGGCCCTTGGTCTACATGGAGGATGTCGGGCGTCACAACGCGGTCGACAAGATCGCGGGTTGGATGTTTCGCGAGGGCATCAGCCCGCGGGACAAGATCCTCTACACCACCGGCCGGCTGACCTCCGAGATGGTGATCAAGACGGCGCTGATGGGCATTC